>JACZCZ010041044.1_pt1 | contig 45296 bp, 31 predicted proteins | sample 8641811 | NCBI WGS metagenome assembly JACZCZ01 (sample SAMN15324610, study PRJNA640507) | soil metagenome | isolation source: intercropping peanut in the first line | place: China: Luxin town, Laibin City, Guangxi Province | collected 2019-07-25 | depth 10cm m | reverse complement strand
GCGGGGTTACGCACCATGCCGTAGTGCTCCATGTAGTTGACGATCTCGAGCAGCGACTTGCCCCACAGCGCGCAGACGATGAAGAACGCCATGCCGACCACGCCACCGATCGCGTACGCCGCCGCGACCAATGTCAGGCTCATCAGCTGCCCGCGGATCACCGCGTTGTGCCAGGAGTACACGCCCAAGCGCTTCTTGCGCAGGCGCTCGCTCTCGATCTTCCACGCGCTGACGTTGCCTTTGATGGTGGACGCGACGATGTGGAAGTAGACGTTGCGGCCGCGCGGCGCGGTGGCGGGGTCGTGGGTGGTCGAGACGTAGCGGTGGTGACCGTAGACGTGCTCGATCGCAAACGTCGTGTCGAAGCTGAAGGCAAGCAACCAGCGACCGATCAGCATCGAGACCGGATCCCAGGTGCGGTGCGTCAGCTCGTGCGCGGTGATCGTGCCGATCATGCCGATCATCAAGCCGGTCAAGACGAAGATCGCGAAGTGCTCGCCAGCGGATGTTTCCGCGCGCACCTCCAACACCGGATAGGTGGTGAGCTGCTGCAGGAACGCGCCGACGCCGAACGGGTCACCCGGTGACACGCTCCACACCGCGGCGAACACAATCGCGGACAACAGCGGCAGCGCGAGCCACAGCTGCACCGTCAGCACCTTCGGGTGCTTGAACACAGGTGTCGACGTGTCGTCGCCGCACACCGCGTCGCCGAGCATGTAGAGCAGGATCACGGTCAACAGCCCCGCCGTCGCGAGCAAGCCGCCACCGAAGATCGCCGCGGTCGCAAGCAGACCGATCAAGTGGAAGGCGAAGTACTTGGCGTAGTGCAGCACGTCGGCCACCGACGCCGGCTGTTCGGATTCGGCCACCGTCGCCACGTGATCCGCGCGCGCAGCTTCGGCGGCATCGGCCTGCGTGGTGAAGCGATCGAAGTGGATGTGCTCGCGCGCGACGCCACGCTGTTGGAGCAACGCGATGGCGCTGTCGATCATGGCCGGCGGTCCGCACAGGTAGCCATGCGCGCCGGGTGGCAGCAGCTCGGCAACCTTGTCGGTCACGAGCCCACGCGCGCCGGTCCACGCGGTGTCGCCATCTGCTGCGGAGAGCACCGGCACGAAGCGGAACTGACCGCGCCACTGACGCTGGATCTCGGCGATCTCGTCCAGCGCGTACAGGTCGCGTTGCTCTCGCGCGCCAAACAGCAACGTCACGGAGCGCGTCACGCCAGCAGCCAACGCGTCCTTCAGGATCGCGAGGATCGGCGCGAGGCCACTGCCACCGGCGACCATCAACAGCGGCGCGTCGTCCGCGCGCAAGAAGAAATCACCGAGCGGACCTTCTACACGCACGCTGCGACCGATCACGTTCTCGTCCACCACCAAGGTCGACAGCTTTCCGTCCGGCACCTTGCGGATCATGAAGCTCACGCGCGCGTCGCGGTGGGACGGCGTGGCGAAGGAGTAGCTGCGAATCACGCCCGGCACGCCTTCGATCGCCACGTTGGCAAACTGACCCGCCTTGTACGGGATCGGTTGGTCGAGCTGGATCGTCAGGCGCGTGATGTCGTGGGTCAGCTTGTCTTGCGCGACGATCGTGCCGCGAATACCGCGCGCCGCACCGGCGGACAGGTCCACTTCGATCTTCACGTCCGTCTCCGGAACGCTCTGGCACGCGAGCACGTAACCCTGGTCGAGCTCTTCGGCGCTCAACAGGTAGCCGGTCTCGGTCAGCTCTTTGACCTTGCCGGAGGTCACTTTGCACTTGCAGGTGCCGCAGCCACCGACACGGCAGCTGCTCGGGAAGTCGATGCCGCTGCGCAAGGCGGCTTGCAGCACGGTCTCCTTCGCTTCGACCGCGATCGCTTGGTCGTTGATCGTCACCGTCGGCAGACGCTTTCCAGACATCGAAGTCGCCATCGCTTTGTCCTCGGGTATCGCCGCGTTCCTGCGTGCAGGCAGGTCGCTAAGCACCCTTCGAACCTACGCGCGCAGCCCACGCCCGGTAGGTCATTTAATGACATCCGTGGGTCATTTAATGACATCGTCCCAGGGACGATCGTCCCAGGGACGGTTGAAGCCGGGAGGTGGCGTTTTGCCCGACAACCTGAGCGTCCCGATTGAGTACGTGCGCGCGATTGCCGACCAGCTGCGCAGCATGGGGCTCAGCGTGGACGAATGGTCGCAACGCAGCGGAATCACGGCGGCCGAGCTGGAGGACCCCGATCGACGCTTCGCTTTCCCTGCCCTGCGCCGCCTGGCGCTCAACGCCATCACCATCGCGCGCGAGCCTGCCTTGGGATTGTTCGTCGGTCAGCGCTTGGTGGCCAGCACGCACGGCATGGTCGGAGCCGCCGCGGTCAACAGCAGCTCGGTGCGGCAAGCGTTGGACATCGTCGAGCGCTTTGCGCGCTTGCGCACTTCGTTGATCGAGATCTCGCATGAGATCACGCCGCGCGATGGTCGCGTGATCTTCACCGAGGGCCTGCCGCTCGGCGACATCCAACGCCCGTTGCTGGAAGCGGTGGTGCTGAGCATTCGCAACGTGCTCGACGAGATCACGATGGGCGCATGCGAAGTGAAGGAAGTGTTGTTTCCGTTCGAAGCCCCGGAGTACGCGAGCCTCGCGCGCGACATCTTCCGTTGCGACGTGCGCTACGAGCAACGTTGGGCGGGCTTCCGTGCCGCGCCGGAGTCGCTCGACATCGCGATCAACTTCGCCGACACGAAGACGTTCGATGAAGCGGCGTTAATCTGTCAGCGCGAGCTCGATCGGTTGTCAGAGAACGTCACGTTCGCCGGCCGTGTGCAGCGCCTGTTGTTCGAGAAGCAGAACGGCTTCCCGTCGCTTCAAGTCGCCGCACGCCTGTTTCACATGACCCCGCGCACGCTGCACCGCCGCCTGGTCGATGAAGGCACGTCGTACCGCGAGCTTGTGGAATCGGTGCGCCACACGCTTGCGGTCGAGCAGCTCAAGTCCGGTCGCTTCAGCATGGACGAGATCGCCTATCGCCTCGGCTACACCGACGTGGCTAACTTTCGGCGCGCCTTCAAACGTTGGGAGTCAGTCCCGCCCTCTACGTTCGTCGCCCGAACGATCAAGCCTCCGCGTCGCCCTGTTCCATCTTCTTGATCACGAGGGCGATCGTCGCAGCATCGAGCTTGGCCTTGCGCATCAGACGCGCGGCGCGCGCGGTGTCGTCTTCGTCGATCGCGTCGAAGAATTCCTCAACCTTGCCGATCTCCGCCAAACGCTCCAGCACCAACGTGCCTTCAAAGTCTGATTCATCCATGGCCGCGCCTCACTTCGCTTGGCGCATCTCGGTCGGCGTGGTCTGGAACCAACGGCGAAACGCGCGGTTGAACGCAGTCTGATCAGAGAAGCCGAGCAACAGCGCCACATCCAAGAGCGACAAGGACCGATCTTGCATCAGCGTTTTGGCCGCTTCACGACGCACGTCCTCGATCAGGTCGCGATAGCTCAGACCGTGGGTCGACAGTCGTCGCTGCAACGTGCGTACGGATGTGCCCATCGCCTCGGCGGTTTGCTCCACGCTCGGCGCGCCGCCGCTCAAGCGCTCGGTGATGTAGCGCTGATAGCGCGCGATCTCGGAGTCGGTGTGCTCGACCCGCACGCGCAACGCTTCCAGACGTCGTCGCGCTTCACCTTCCAGCGCCGGTCGCAAGGCGTTGTCACCACCGACCAACGGCAACGACATCACGCTCAAGGGAAAGCACACGCGGATCTGCGGACGCCCGTACCACACGTCGCTCGCAAACACGCGTCGCTGCTCTTGCGATGCTGTGGGCTCCGCGTGCTGAAACTCGAAGCGCATCGCCGCAAACTGTGGGCCCGCAAGCAAGCGCGCCAAGGTGATCTGCGCGGCCAGGGTGTACTCGAGCGAATGTCGCGAGACCGCGTCGCGCAACACGTCCACCTCGAGCACCGCCATCTCCGGTGTGAGGCCAAGGGCCGAGCGCACGCCGTTGCCGATCAAGCTCTGGTAGCGCACCTGCAGCGCGAGCAAATCACCACCGGTGGCACAGGTCAGGGCCAGTTGACCGACGATGCCAAAGTGCACGACGTGCGTGGACTCACCGGCGTGCAGGCCGATGTTCGGGTCGCCGGTGACACGCTCGGCCGCCGCGAAGATGTCGTCTTGGCGCGCGTGGGGAATCAGTCGATCCGGGTCGCGCAGCTCGTCCTCGGAGAGACCCATCGCGGCCAACACCGGCGCCAAGTCCGCGCCGCGCTCACGCACGTAGTCGAGCAGGCCGCGCAAATAGCGCGCCGTGATGTACAGCGACTCCGGCTTGTCTTCGGCTCGCGGCGCCACGAGTCAAAGCCTGCGGCAGCAACGGCCAAGACCACAAGCGCCGTCACACCTGAGCCTGTCGTGCGAGGTGGACGATGCAGCAAGCTCATGGGTGGATGCAGGTAGGCGCGCTGTTGGCGATCGGGTGGTTGTCGGCGTGCGCGAGTGGACATGGGGTCGAGCAAGCGTGGAACGACGCCGGGACCGCAGGCATGGGTGGCGCGGCCGGCACGAACGGCGCGGGCACAGGTGGCAACTGGCAACCACCCACCGACGATGCCCACGTGATCGACATGGTGGACGCGCACGCGCATGACGCCGCAACGCCATCCAACGACGGTGCGATCCCCGGCGTCGATGCCAGTGTGCCGTGTGTACGCGGTGCAACGGCGGCGAACGAAGTGGTCATGATCGGTGACTCGTTCTTTCACATCACCGAGATCCCGCAGCGGCTTTGGACCAAGGCGCGCGCCGCGGGGTCACTCGGCGCCAGTGAGGCCTATCGTTACTACTACGTGTCTGGCGCGATGATGGCGGCGATGGCGTTTGCCACCCCGATTCCCGATCAATACGAACAGGCGCGCACGGCCGACCCAAACATCACGTACGTGGTGATGAACGGCGGCGGCAACGATGTGCTGATCGGCGATCGCAGCTGTCTCTTGGAAGCACCACCGAGCAACGCTGCATGCGCCGCCACCATCGACAACGCGATCGCCACGACCAAGACCTTGTTCGCGAGGATGGCGAGCGATGGCGTGGAGCAAATCGTGTTCACGTTCTATCCGCACATGCCCACGTTCGGCTTGTTCCAAGGCAATGCACCGGCGATCAACGACACCATCGACTACGCGGAACGCTTGGCGCGTCAGGCCTGCGAAGAGTCGGTGTCACCACCGTGCACCTTCGTCAGCACCATCGCCGCCTTCGAAGGTCACCCCGAGTACCTCAACGCAGGCGACGTCCACGCGTCACCGGCCGGCTCCGAAGTCGCCGCCGACCTGATCTGGAACACCATGGTCGACCACTGCATCGCTCAGTGATCGATGTTGATGATCGTTCCCGCGGTGTCAGCGATCGATGCGGAGGATGCTCTGGCTGGCGTAGACGACCACGTGGTCGGGAGTCAGGTAGATCGGGCCGGGATCGCTGAGACCACAGAGGATTTGCATGGTGGTGCTGCTGCCACCGGTGGTGCTGACGGAGCGCACTGAACCGAAGATGAAGCCATCCGCCCAGTAGAGCGTGTCGTCGTCGGCAACCAACGCGCTTGGATCACCGGTGGAGAGGCGCACCACGCCGCTTTCTTCCGTCCATTTCGACAGCGCGCCGTTGCTGCTGTCGCCCCAGTACATGGCGTCGCCGTGACCGAACATCACGCCGCCGAAGAAGATGTCACCAAGCTCTTCGCGTTGCGCGGTCGCAAGTGACACGCGTGTCAGCCGGTCGGTGTCGAAGTCCAGCCACCAGATGTAGCCGGCGTGCAGCGTCATCCCGTTGATGTTCAGGCTGTCGATGAACAGCTCGGATGTGCCGCCCGCCACCGGCACGCGCCGAATCGTGTCTGGCTCGCCCGCAGCGAAGTAGTAGTGCACGCCGTCGGTCATGATCTGACCGGGAGAGGTGATGCCCTCGGTCACCACCGCGGGCGCTGCCACATCGCTCAGCGCAGCGGACATCAAGCGATAGCTCTCGGGCGGCGTCCCCTCTTCCCACCACATCAGGCGATCGCCGATCAGCCGCGCGTGCACGTCTCCCACCATGCCGACCACGTTGCGCGTCGAGTCCACGATCGACACGCGCTCCAGGACGAACCCCTTCCTGAAGTACACGTACGTGCCGTCGAAGCCCGCGATATCGGCACCGTTGTCGAAGTCGATCACCTGCGTCACACCGGGCACGGCCGCCGGATCGTTTGGCAAGAACTCTGGGCACGTCGGCGCACCGCCCGTGCCACCGGTTCCGGCATCGCCCGCCGTTCCACCGCTGCCACTGGCTCCAGCCGATCCGCCAGTGCCTCCGCTGCCCGCATCACCCGCAGTACCGCCGCTGCCACCTGTTCCGCTGCTGCCGCTTTCTCCACCACTGCCAGCATCCGAGCCGCACGCCGTGATCCACAGCGACAACGCGATCGAAGCGCCCATGCACCAGTGCTTGCAAGCCATCGTTCCCCCACTTTCAACATCGCGCTCGTGTCGGGAGCGCGGCGCCGCGAGCCTATCATCAGGCTGAACGGAAGCGCCCGTAGTGATCAGAGGCATCAGGCGTTCTGCCCTCAGCCTTCTTCGCTCTCTTGTGATCACAGGTGGCTGGTTGTGTTTGGGGGTGGGATTGGTTTCTTGGTGCGCGCTTTTGACCGCGCGCGGTGTGGGATTGCGGAGTTACCCTTGCCGGGCCCGCAATGCTTCCAGCCCAGGTCCAAGACGCCCTTCACACTGTCAGTGCTGCGCTCACCGGCGACCCGGCGCTGGCTGAAACGATTCGCGCCAACTGGGCGCTCGAGCCGATCGGCGACGACAAGCGTTTGCCCGAGGCGATCGCGACCGCGGAAGAAGTGATTGAACGCGCATTGCCGACACTGACGCGCACGTCCAACGGCACCAATGACTTGGTCGCGCTGATCGGCACACCGCTCGGTGATGTGCTGATGCTGTGGTGCACGGCCAACGCCGCACGCAGTGACGCGCGAATGGCGCGCTTGCTCACGGTCGCGATCTCGAATGAAGCGCTGCGCGATCGGGCAAAGGCAGCCGCGCGTGGCCGTGTGATCGCGGGACCGCTGGCGGACGCGTTGATGTGCGCACCGTTGCTCGACTTCGCCTTGGACGAGAACGCGGAAGCGCGCGCGCGCATGGAGATCCTGATCTGGGAAGCCGGCGCCTGTGCGCTCTCGATCCCGGAGCTCGGGCCGTGGCTGTGGGGATCGGAGCGCGCGTTCGATGCGATCGTGGCGCAGCCGGCGCGCGGTACCTTGCGTGGTCGTGTGCTCGCGGCGCGCTGCCTCGAGATCAGCGTGCGCGGCATGCCGAAGATGACGGACCCGCAGCTGGTCGGTCGCACGCTGCAAGTGTTGCAGCCCTTGCTGTTGCATCCGGAGCCGCTGGTGTGGGTGCACGCGGCGCGCGCGTTGGGGCGGCTGACCGGCGCGATGGAACAACTGGAAGGGACGTTGCTCGACTGGGTGCGCGGTGAGTCGCCGCTGCTGCGTCAGCGCGCGCTGACGGCGTTCGCGTCGCTGCCGGCCGATCGCTTGAAGATGTTGGCGAGCGAGCTGACGGTGATGGTCGACGGACGCGAAGCCGAAGCCTGGGCGCTCGCAGCGGTCGCGGCCGCCACGCCGTCGTTGTACTTCGAGCGCCGCGACGTGTGGGATCGCTTGGCCGCGCGCATTATCGCCGGTGACGGCGGCTCGGTGGCGGCGCGCGCATTGGCCCGCGGCTTGGCCACCCTGTGGCGACGCGGTGCGCAGCAGTCCGCGTTGGAGCCCACCTTGCGCGAGCTGCGCGAGATCGCGCGACGTACCCGCACGAATTCCTTGGCGGAGTGGCGCCGCTGGCAGGAAGTGATCGCGGCGACCGACCCGATCGACGACGCCGAGCGCGATCCGTTGGATGTGGAGCGCGGTCTCGAGAACTTGATGCGCATCGCTGCGCAGTACGACGACGTGGAAGCCGATACCCGCGCGGCACGCTTCGCGCACACGCTCCTGTCGACCTTCCAAGAGGCATACAAGAACGTGCTGGCCGAGGGGACGCTGCGACACCGCGGCGGTGCGATGAACGCGTTGGAAGGTTGCGCGCGCTCGCTGGCGTTGCGCCTGTGGGGTCCGCTGCTTGCCACGTGTCACACCGGCGAGCGCGTGCCGGAACCGGATCTCGCCGAGACGTGGCAGACCGTGGCGCGCGCCCCGATCGAGCTGTTGACCTTGGTGAAACAGCGACGCGCCGAAGGCAACAGCGACGCGCAAGCCGACGAGGCGCTCGAGGTGCTCGCGCTGCGTCTCGGTTCTTATGCCTTGGATGCGTGCGGCGAAGATGGAACGCAGCAGCTCGGTCCGGGTCGCGGACCGACGGCGCACGACACGTGTCTGTGGTTGCGCCAGGTCGAAGGCTTGGCCGACGGCACACGTGAGCTACCGGAATCACTCAAGACATCGCTCAGCGCATTGTTCTGGCGCCTGGTCGACACCACACGCGGAACCGCGCTCGGTGAAGTGGACGACGTGCGCTGGCTCGGACCGTTCGCCGCGTGGTGGGCATTGGTGATCGATCGACCCGCCATGCTGCTGCAGATCGCGACCGCGCTGCCGATGATCGCAGAAGGTGCGCTGGAGACCTGCTGCAGGCTCGCCGACTCGATTCGCAGCGCCGTGTCTGCCGGCAGCGGTGACGCCAACGTGGCGGGCCAATGGTGTGGTGACGTGGAGCAGTTGTTGAAGCAGCTGCACGCCGACGACACCGAGATCGCCCACGCCTTGCTCGGGCTCGGTCGCGAGCTGCAGAAGTTCTCCACGACGTCGGGCCCATCGCCACAGCTGGAGCCCCTGTGTTTGTCGCTGGTGTTGGCCGCCGAGCGTTTGCATGCCGCGCTGACCGATCCGGTGAAAGCGCTTCACCCGGCGAGCACCGATCCCGCTGACGACTCCATGACGCGTCGCGCCACCGAGAACGCACCGCGTGTGGCAGCGCTCGTGACCCGTGCGATCCGTGCGCGCGAGCTGTCGATGCTCGATGTCTGGTTCACCTCGCTTGGACCTGTGAGCTCGGCGTTGGTCGAGGCTGCGGTCAAGGGCGCGGTACGTCGCTCGCCACCACCGCCACCGGTGAAGAAGCCACCGGAGCCCAAGACGATGGAAGGCTACGAGCTGGTGAAGCCGATCGGCGAGGGCGGCGTGGGCACGGTGTGGTTGGTGCGCAAGCCCGGTGCCGATCGCTTCTTCGTGCTCAAGATCCCGAAGGCCGAAGCGCTGCAGAACGCGTCTGACACCGAGCGCGAGGGGATCCTGGCGTCGTTCGTCGAAGAAGCGAAGGCGCTCGCCGGTCTGTATCACCCGAATGTCGCCAGCATCATCGATCGGGGCGTGTCCCAAGGTGTGCCGTTCTTGGTGCTCGAGCTGTTGATGGGCTGCGACCTGAAAGCGTACTCGGCGGCACGCAAGATGACGTTGTTCGAGCTGCGGCAAGTGGTGCTCGAAACGTGCGCGGGGCTCTCGGCGTTGCATGGTGCCGGCCTGGTGCACCGCGACATCAAGCCCGCGAACCTCTGGTTGCGCCTTCCGCTCGCCGGCGACGAGCCGTTCGACGGCACCGTTCATCGTGATCCCGCCGGCACCCATCCGCTCGCCACCGTGATCATCGACTTCGGCATGGTGCGCGCCGCACGCGTGGCGGCCGACACCGCAGGACGTTTCGTGGCTGGAACGCCGGGCTACATCGCACCGGAACAAGTGCTCGATCCGGTGGAGCTCGATGGGCGCGCCGACGTCTACTCGCTGGCGGGCACGATCTACAACGTGACCACCGGCCGTTCCTTCTTCGACGACGCACCGTCGGGTCGCGACCGCATCATCGCGCACATGAACCGTGACCCCTTCGAGGGCAACGATCGTCTCAGCGACTACCCGTCCGCGCTCGCCAAGCTCTTGCGCGCCGCCGTCGCCAAAGACTGGAAAGACCGCCCCACCCCACTCGAGTTCGGCCGCGAATTCGTGATGTGCCTATAGACGCGCGATCACGCGAGGCCCAAGTACGCGAGGCACTCGGGTGGAAGATCGGCGCGGGCGCGGTCGAGGATTGCGTTCGCCTGTTCGGGCGTGAGCTCGCTCTCGTGGCCGCCGACCTTGCCCTTGCGAATGAAGGTTCCGTCTTTGAAGCTCGACGGTCCGTCCTTGGAGAAGCGCGTGAACTTGTCGGCATGCGCTTTCATCCACGCGAACGAGGCGTGCTCGATGCTGCGGGCGCGACCTTCCGCTGTCAGCGTCCAGCCCAGGAACGTGACGATGCGATCGATCGCCGCCGGTAGGTCGGCGTTGATGTCTTGGTAGCGCAGCATCAACACGTTCGGATCGTCGCGGTGCGGCCACCACGAAGCGACGTTGCGGTACCACGCGCCGAAGGACAGAAATCGATCGACGCACTGCTGCATCGTATCGAAGCGCATGTTGCTTGGCGCCCCGGGGATCAGCTCCAGATTCATCCCGTTGACGTGATGGAAGAAGCTGACGCAGCAGTCGCGCGGATCGCGCACGGTCAAGAGGATGCGCGCGAGATCGGTGCCGGGCGTCTGTGGGTAGGTGCAGTGTGTCTTGAACACGCGCGGGTTCGGAATGCGCTCGTACTGCGCGAGCGTCTCGGTCCACGGCACACCCGCGCGCGGCATCTCCAACCACGGCACCACCTCGAAGATGGAGTCGAAGTCGGCGTCACCTTGGGTGCGAAGCTGATGCAGGATCTGCTGCATCCATGTGGTGCCTGCCTTGGGCGCCGTGGTGATCAGCACGTCGCTCGGACGCGCTGAGAAATGCGCGAGCAAGTACGGATCGTGCATCAGGCCCGGCGCGCCCCACTTGGGGTCAAGTGTCGTGGACATGGGTGCATTGAGAGACCGCCCGATCATGGAGTCAAGCGGCTCAGTCTTGCGCGTGGCTTTCTCCATCTGGCGCGGCATAGTCCGCGCATGAAGATCACACGCGGGCATCGCAGCAACGACGTTGAAGATCGGCGCGGTCAGTCGGCACCGAGCGGTGGTGGTGGTGGGCTGTCAGGCGGTGGGTTGAATCTGTTGTCGTTCCTGTTTCGGCGCTTCGGCTTTCCGGGTGTGATCGTCGGCGTCGCGTTGCTCTACTTCGCGGGTCGCTTCGGCGGCAGCGAGGGCTTGGGTGGCGGCTCTTCACAAGGTCCAGCGACCCCACAAGATCTCGCAGCGGAGCAGCCCTTGGTGGAGCTGGTGTCATTCGTGTTCGACGACACGCAGAACACCTGGACCGAGCTGATGAAGCGCGACGGCAAGCCCTATCCACGGGCACGCTTGGTGCTCTTTCGTGATCGCACACGCTCAGCGTGCGGGCTGGGCGAGAGCGCGATGGGGCCGTTCTACTGTCCCGCCGACCGGCAGGTGTACATCGACCTCGGCTTCTACGCGGAGCTCAAGCAACGTCTCGGTGCTCCTGGTGATTTCGCTCAGGCTTACGTGATCGCGCATGAGGTGGGCCATCACGTGCAGAACCTGTTTGGTCAGAACGAGCGCGTACACGAGGCGCCGGAGACCGCGCAGCGCGGAGAGAGCGGGCTCCTTGTGCGACTGGAGCTCCAAGCCGACTGTTACGCGGGGCTGTGGGCACGCAGCGCCAACGATCGCCAGCTGCTCGACGTCGGCGACTTGGACGAGGCGCTGAACGCCGCCATGTCGATCGGCGACGACACCTTGCAGAAGCAGGCCACCGGCACGGTGAGGCCGGAGAGCTTCACCCACGGCTCGTCGGCGCAGCGCAAGCGCTGGTTCAAACGCGGCTACGACGAAACCACGCTCGCCGCCTGCGACACCTTCAACGCTCGGTCGCTGTAGCGACGGTCACTTCCACCATGGAAAGAACGGCGGCATCGCGCTCGCCTTGCTGCTGAACGCAGGGTCGCGCTTCTCCAGGAACGCGCGCACGCCCTCCTTGCCGTCTTCGAGGCTCGTGTAGAACATCGCCAGCGAATCCACTTGATGCGCCGCGAGCGGATCGGGCTGCGCGCTGTTGCGATACATCATGTGACGCGTGAGGGCGACGCCGACCGCCGAACGGTTGTGCGTGATCTTGCGCGCCAGCTCGTACGCCTTCGGCAACAGCTCGTCCGCCTTGTAGACGGCCTTGACGAAGCGCGCGGTCTTGGCTTCCTCAGCGTTGAAAATGCTCGCGGTGTAGGTCCACTCCAAGGCTTGCTGAATGCCTACGATGCGCGGCAAGAACCAGCTCGAGCATGCTTCGGGCACGATGCCGATCTTGCCGAACACGAACCCGATACGCGCGTCTTCGGACGCGAGACGAATGTCCATCGCGCACGTCATGGTTGCGCCGATGCCGACCGCAGCGCCGTTGATGGCGCCGATCACCGGCTTGTTGCAGGCGTAGATCGCGAGCGTCACGCGGCCGCCCGTGTCACGCACACCGCGCACAATCTCCGGGTCATCGAGACGTGCGGTCATGTCCTGCCGCGTCGGCTTCAGGGTTTCGTTTAGACCGAACACGTTGCCGGGCTTGGAAAGATCCATCCCGGCACAAAACGCGCGCCCGGCACCGGTGACCACCACCACGCGCACGTCGTCGTCCGCGCTGGCACGCTCGAAGGCGTCGACCAGCTCATTGGCCATCTCCACCGTGAACGCGTTGAGCTGATCCGGCCGATTCAGCCGAATCGTGAGAATGCCGTCGTCGAGTGTCTGATCGAGGGTGCTGTAGGTCATGGTGGTCCGTGCTTAACGGGTTGCCGGCGCCGAAGCAACGAAGCGGGACCGGACCGCGCATGTGGCGCTGGGCGCTTGAACAGTAGAGGCAGAAATGCGCCCGTTGTCCTCAAGCTTGGACAGGCCTTGCCGTAGGATCCGAAGCCATGACCCGAGCCTCCTCCTCCGCCGCCGCCGTCACCATCATCGCGCCGGACACCGGCCCCAAACGGATGAAGGGCATCGGCTTCGTGAACATTCGGCAGTACGTGCTCGAGAAGCACGGCGCAGACGCATGGCCCAGGGTCCTTGCCAAGCTGGACCCAAAGGATCGCACCACGGTCGAGTCCATCGTCGCGGTCGGTTGGTACGACACCTACCTGTTCGCCCGCGTCCTGCGCGTGCTCGACGCGACGCTGGGACACGGCGACCTGAGCCTGTTAAAGGACGTGGGTCGCTTCGACGCCGAGTGCGACTACAACCGTGTGCTGCGCCTGCTGCTGCGCGTGATGGCGCCGAGCTCGATCTTCACTGGTCATGCCCGGCTGTGGCGGCACTTCCAAGACAAGGGCGACTGGTCCTTCAAGCACGGGAAGCTGACCACCGCCGGCACGTTGACCGGCTGGGCGGTCGATGCCGCATTGTGCGTCGAGCTCGCCGGCTACCTCGAACGCATGGTCGAGTTCACCGGCGGCAAGAACGTCAGCTTGGGTCACACCAGTTGTCGCGCCACTGGTGCTGCAGAATGTGTGTTCAACTTTCGTTGGACGTGATCGCCGTCGCCGAGACGAACGCGTGCACCGATCGCGCGAATCTCCTCTTCTGTGCGATGCAAGATGCCCCATTTCTGACCTAGCGCGGTGAGCACCTCCACCGTGCGCTCGATGTCTTCGTCGGTGTGACGTGCGTTGACCGTCAAGCGCAGCACCGCCTCGCCCTTGGCCACCGCCGGGAACATCACGCTTCCGCACTTGATCCCCGCTGCAAACAGATCGCGGCTCACCTCCATCATCAAGGTATGCGAGCCGAGGAATACCGTCGTGATCGGGCTGACCGCGTCCGGCACGATGAAGCCGGCCTCGCGCAGCGCGGGTGAGAAGCGACGAATGTTGTGCCAGAGCCGCTCACGGTGCTCCGGTTCTTCGCGCATCACGCGCAGCGCCTCCCGCAAGCCTGCGCAGGTGGCGGCCGGCAGTGCGGTCGTGAACATGCCCGCGTTGGCGAACCACCGCAGGTACGTGATCAGGTCGCGCGAGCCGCTGACGTAGCCACCGACCGCGCCGAACGCCTTGCTCAGCGTGCCCATCAAGATGCCGATGCGGCCTTGCAGACCGAGCTCCTCTTCGATGCCGCCACCGGTTGCACCGAGCACGCCGATGCTGTGCGCCTCGTCGATCAACAGGTGCGCGCCGTAGCGATCGGCAAGGTCGACCATCTCGCGCAGTGGAGCGACGCGACCGTGCATGCTGTACACGCCGTCGGTGGCGATCAGCTTACCGTCGCAGCCTTCGGCATCGGCGTCGATCAACATCTGCTCGAGCGAGGCCATGTCGTTGTGCTTGTACACACGGTTGAACTTGGCAGGTGCGGCCTTGCAGCCGTCCTGGATGCTGGCGTGGGCCAACTGATCGCGCAGCACCGCGTCGTTCTTCCGGATCAAGGCGCCGATCGCTCCCAGGTTCGCCGCGTAACCCGTGGGGAAGATCATCGTGTCTTCGCGTCCGAGGTGCGCGCTCAGGTCCACTTCGAGCTCGCGCAGGTAGCGGTTGGTCCCGCTCAGGAGCTGCGCGCTGGCGGTGCCGTAGCCGACGCGTTGCAACACTTCTTGCGTGCGCTCGATCACCTTCGGGTGCAGATGCAAGCCCAGGTAGCTGTTGGAGTCGAAGCAGATCACGGTGCGCTCGGCGCGGCGGATCGGATCGAACACGGTCATGTGGTGGTCGATCGGGCCGGTCGCCGTGATGCGATACATGCTCTGGTACACCTGCCTGCGCTGCAGGTCGTCGATCCACGGCCGGAACGCGGCGCACTTGGCGAGCAAGTCGCGGCTTGGCTTCGCGTAGAAGTTGCCGGTCGTGAAGTCGGTCGCGTCCATGCGCTGCTCGACACCGTCCTGATCGTCTTCCGCCAGCTCGGTGCTCACGTAGTCGTCGCTGCGCAGCGCCGGGTGCAGCGCGTGAACGACCTGCGTCTGATCCATATGGAACGCCAGCGCCACTGTGGTCACCACGTCGTTCGCCGGCGGATGGCTCGGCGAAACCCGAATCACCTCGGCGTCACCACATGACAGACGTTCGCGTCCGACCACCAGCTGGATCGCGCTGAGGTCACCGCGAGCCACGTCGCGATCGTTCACTTCGACATCGCGCAGGCACAGGCCCGTACGCGAGATGTTGGCAACACATCCGATGAAGCGGGGGCGCTTCTTGCCAACGAAGACTTGAATGTCCAGGCCCGCCTTGGGCATCAATCGTTCGGCGCGCGGTGCAAGCTCTTGTGTCTGTGTTGTCATGCTCAACCTCCGGAGCACGACTTAACACTCGACCTCACACCAGTGGCGTTAGCTTCTGCGAACCACCCGGGTCCACGCGTTAGCTTTTACTAACAGCTCCTCAGGTCTTGCCGACCGCGATCCCATAGCCGGGCGGCGCGGTTTCGATCAACGCACCCGCTGCGCCGAGCCTGCGACGCAGCGTGTGGATCTGGAAACGAATGTTGACGGCGCCGTTCTGGTGCGTGCCGCGCAGCGAGGTTTCCACCAGCTCTTCCACGGTCAGCGCACGCCCAACATTCGCAAGCAGCGTCGCGAGCAAGCGAAACTGTGTGGGTTGCAGATCGACCAACGCGCCTTCGACACGCACGGTCTGCGACAGGAGGTCGACCGCGATCGAGCTGTGGTGGAGCGCGCGCCCCGCATCCGGCGGCGGCTGAGATTGCGCTTGTCGCTCCGCCGCGCGCATCGCCATCGCCTTGGAGATCGCAGACAAGAGCTCGTCACCGGTGAACGGCTTCGGCAGCAACACAGCGCCGTGCTCTTGCAAGCGCAACGAACGCCGCGAGTCTTGTAGGTTGCCTGACGTGGCGACGATCGCCGGCTTGTGCTCCTGAGCGCTCAAGTCGTCGAGCAAGCGCAGCGCATCGCCGTCGGGCAACTTCTGATCGAGCAAGATCACGCCCCAGTGCCAGCCGCCCTTGAGCGCGACCTGCGCATCCGCCAACGTGGTCGCCGTGGTGACGCGCGCCGCCGATGGGCGAAGGATGCGTCGCAGCACGCGCACGATGTCCTGTTGATCCTCGACCAACAAGACATCCACGTCGCTCAAGTCCGGCGGAACGTGCGCACTCACGGACACCTCGACATGGTGGGCATCAGAACATTTCGTAACACCGCCGTGAAGGCCGACACCCGTTCAGCGCACTGCTGCTAGGCGTCTTTATTCAGCCTTTGTGGTGAATTACTGGTTCTCCGCGATATGGCTTTGCCCGCGGGCCCCGCCCCCGATCACCGATACCCCTCCGCCTGCAGGTTGAACAGGTGGGCGTAGCGGCCGCTTTTCGCCAGCAGCGCGTCATGCGTGCCCTGCTCAATCACTGCGCCGGCTTCGAGCACGACGATCTGATCGGCCATACGCACGGTGGAAAAGCGATGTGAGATCACGATCCCCATGCGCCGCTCCGCCAGGTTGCGGAAGCGTTGAAAGACCTCCGCTTCGGCCTGGGCGTCCATCGACGCGGTCGGCTCATCGAGCACAAGGATGTCCGCGTCCTCCCGCATGAACGCGCGCGACAACGCGATCTTCTGCCACTGCCCCACCGACAGCTCCTGCCCACCCTTGAACCAACTGCCGAGCTGGGTGTGATAGCGCGCGGGCAATTGTTCAATGAACGCGTCGGCCATTCCCTTCACCGCGGCACGCTGCCAACGCGTCTCGTCGTCGAAGTAACGCACGTCGCCAGCGCCGATGTTTTCGCCCACCCACAGCTGATAGCGAATGAAGTCCTGAAAGATCACGCCGATGCGGCGTCGCAATGCCTCGCCGTTCCACGCGCGCAGCGAAAGACCATCGAGCGACACCGTGCCCTCGGTTGGTTCGTAGAGACCAGTGATCAATTTGATCAATGTGGTTTTGCCGGCGCCGTTCTCGCCGACCAACGCGAGCTTCTCGCCGGGCTTGATCTGCAAGCTCACGTGATCGAGCGCCAGCGTGCTCGCCCCGGGATAACGAAACGACACGTTGTCCAACACGATCCCCGCGGCCGGATCGGGCCCGACGGTTTGGTCACCGCTTACGTATGGGCTGCGATGCGCCAACAGCTCGTACAGGTTCGAGAGATACAGGTTGTCTTCGTACATGCCGCCGATCGCCGACAGGATCGACGACAGCGCGCCCTGCCCTTGGCGAAACACCAGCAGGTACATCGTCATGTCGCCGAGCGTGATCGCGCCCGCCACCGCGCGCATCACGATCCACGCGTAGGCACCGTAGAACGCCAACGTGCTGAGCAAGCCGAGCCCAAAGACCCACAGCCCGCGGCGGACGGTAAGCGCACGATCCTCGGTGAACAGCATGCGAAAGATCGCGCGGTAGCGCTCCAGGAACAGCGGGCCGAGGCCGAACAGCTTCACCTCTTTGACGTGGTCTTCGCGGGTCAGGAGCGTCTCGAGATACGTCTGCTTGCGCGCCTCGGGAGCACGCCACCGAAACAAGCGAAAGGCATCCGCGGAGAAGCGCGTCTCCGCCACGAACACCGGCACCGCCGCCAACGTGAGCCCCACGACCGCCCACCACGACAAGCGCGAGAGCACCCACGCGTAGACGACGAGCGACACGCTGTTCTGCGCCAGACCAAAGGCGCGCTTCACCAGGCTCAACGGTCGCGCGGAGGCTTCGCGGCGAGCGCGCGTGATGCGGTCGTAGAGCTCGGAGTCCTCGAAGTCGGGCAACGTGAGCGTCAGCGCCTTCTCCAGGATCATTTCGTTCACACGCTGACCGAGCAGCGCGCGCAACAAGGATTCGCACACCACCAAGCCACGTTGAGCGGCGGCGAGCAGCACCACCAAACACAGCTCGATCAACACATAGGTCAACGCGGGTGCGCTGGCGGGGATGGTGTCTGCCTGACCGGGCTGCGCAAACATCACCACCGCGTCCACGATCAGCTTGCCGACGTAGGCGATGGCCGCCGGCAAGAGCCCGACCACCGCGCTGAGCCCGATCAGCCAGACCGTGATCGCACGGCTGGTCGACACCACCAGCTGAAACGCGCGGCCGGTGTACTCGAACAACGCGAGATAGTGCCGCAGCTGCGGGCCTTCAGTACCGACAGGCGCGGGAATCGGTACGGACTTGTCGCGCACGGCGAGGACTATACGCCGGTCATCGCCTGCGCTCGCGCCTTCTCCATCGCGATCAGCCCGTCTTTCCGGGCGTGACGGTGACCTGAAACTGGCGTCCGTCGAAGGTCAGCTCATGCAGCGTGTAAGCGATCGGACGCTGCTTGCCACGCTCGTTGCGCACCACGACTTGGCTGGCCAGCACGTCGGCCGTCTGCTCGCAGCCCGACAATGCGAACAACCCGACGCTCGCCGCATCCACGCTGTCTCCGGTCGCGACACCGAGACCGAGCGACGCATCCAGCGCATCCCAGGTCAACACGCACATGCGTCCCGGCGACGGCAGCACCTGCAACTGCTTCAGCTGACGCGTCACCGCATCCGCGCGCGCAGCATCGCCGTGAGCCTGTTCGAGCAAGCGACCGAGCAACGCCGACGCCAACAAACGGGCATGCAATCGTGGATCGTTCTCGCCCGGCTCCGCATCCGACTCTGCCACTCGGCGCAGAATGCGCAGCGCTTCGTCGGTGCGACCGGTTCCGGCTGCAGCCAGCGCCTGACGAATCTCGCTCGATGCATCACCCGGCGTCATCTCCACGAGCGTGCGGAACTGCCGATAGGCCACGTCGTACCAGCCGTTCGCCAGCAGCGTATCGCCGACCAAACGGCGTGCTTCAGGGCTCTGCGGATCGAACTCCACGATCTCGGTGTACGTGCGCAGCGCTTCGTCCTTGAGACCTGCCTCCACCTGCACGTCGCCCAGGTCGCGCAGCAACAGCGGAGAGAACAGACCGCGCTGGCGCAAACGCGCCGCCATCGGTAGCGCCTCTTCGCGCTTGCCTTCGCGCAGCAACAGCCGCATCAGACGCAGCTCGCCATCCACGTCGTTCGACGTGCCCAACAGCAACGCTCGCAAGCGCTCGATGCGCAGCGTGTTGGAAGACAGCGCCGCAAGCTCCAAGTCCACCCGCGACCAATCGATGCTTCCGCCGTGCGACTCGCGCCGAGCGATCGCCGCCACGTAGGGATCGAGCGTGCGCCGCAACACATGCCGTGCCAGCAACGCCACCGCGTCCGGATCGTGACCGAAGTGCGCGAACAGTTGCTCCGCGGACTCTGCATTGGTGGCGAAGCGTTCAAGCTGTCCGAGTAACGCCCGTTGATCGCGCTGACCTGTGATCTCGCACGCCGCGCGCGACGAATCGTAGAGCGAAAGCGCCTGAGCCATCGTGGTCGCCGAACGCAAACGCCGCGCCCACATCACCGCGCGATCCGCCAGCGGGCGCGACGCAAGGTCCGAGCAGATGCGCGACGCGATATACGCGCTCACCCGCGGTCGTCGCGGTGGTGACGTGGCGATCATTTGCTTGGCTGGCTCCGGCCGTCGTGAGCGAAACGCGCCGCTGGTACCGAGGCCGCTGCCGTACCCCTGACCACCACCGCCGCCATGACCCGTTCCGATCATGCCCAAGCCACCACTGAGCAGATCCGCTTCGGCCGCCGACAGCCGATCCGCGGTCGGAGCGTCATCACGGCTCTTTTCCATCTCCGTAGCTTCTTCACGGGCCATCACCGGAGCAGTCGCGGGCATTGGTGCTGCTGCTGCCGCTGACTCAACAGGCGCTTCGGGCTCCGTCGCGTAGCCGCGCTCCTTCGCCTCCGCGCTGATTCGCATGTCGGACGGGGGTGGCCCGGAGACCGTCACTTGCTGCGGTTCGTTCATGCAGCCGCTCAGCAACGTCACCGGTGCGAAGGCGACGGCGAGCGCGGTGTCGAGCGCATCGTGCTGATCGAGCGCGGCGGTCGTGACTGCTTGCAAGCGGTCCCACGGTCGGTGCGCGCGCGGAATGCCCATCTGTTGGTACGCCGCTTCGCTGTCGAGCGCGAGGATCGACGAGTACGGCGTGACCAACCCGTACTCCAGCGACAAGGAGATCACCTTGCCGCGCGCTTCGTCCGGTTTCGCCGTGCGACCAAGCAAGCGTCGCGCGAACTCGGCGGCCCAGAAGCGCGGCACCATCGCGGTCGCTGCGCCTTCTCGTAACGTCAGGTCGTAGCTGCGCGTGAAGGGCTTTCCGCCGAGACGACCGCGCACCGTCGCAGTCTTCGGCAGGTCGTGGTGCGTGCGCGCAAGCAACACCAGCTCTTGGCCGTGCACGAGCTTGCCCGACACATTCGACAGCGGCTCATCGAGCCCGACACCCACATCGAGATCGAGCTCGGTGATCGTGGGCGTCTTGATCGCAGCCGTCAGCTGCAGCGCTTCCCGCACTGCGCGTTCGTCGTCGTCGACCCGGAAGTGCTGACCACCACCCACCGCAGACAAGCGCTCCAAGAGCGGATGGTTCGCATCGGCGCCGACACCGATCGAGAAGAACCGCGCGCGCGCGCCTTCCAGCGACCGACGCAGACGCTCCACCAGCTGCGCGCCGCCCAGCTCACCCGAAGTCGCCAGGCCGTCGCCGATGTAGATCAACGCCGGTTGCTCCGCCGCGTGCAGACGCGACAGCCCCGGATCGAACATGGCGCCCAGATCGGTCGCGCCACCCGCCAACGTCGAAGCCAAACGTTCGAGCGCCTTGGCCACGTGGGCGGGCTCCGCCGCCGCGAGACCTTGGTCCGGATACACCACGCGCGGCTGCACGTCGGTGGTCATCACGGCAAAATGGTCGCCCACCGCGAGGTTACGCAGTGTCGCTTCTGCCCCCGCAAGCTTGAGCTGCCGATCGGCATCATCGCCGCCCGCGCTGACGTCGACCGCAAGCACCATGTCCGCGCCCGACTCCTTCACCGCGCTCCAATCCACGTCCGGCACCCAGCGCAGCATCACGAAGTCGGCTTGATCGGCGCCCGACTTGAAGCGCGTCGCGCGCAGGGGCGACACCGCCTTCTTCGGAATCAGCTCGACCTGAAAGTCCGCATGCGGCGAGTACACCGAGCGGCGCATGGTGATCAGCCGACCGCCCTGTTCGACGCGCGCGTCGGGCAACGTGGAGAGCGTCGCGTCCTGGCCGAGCGCGCCGAGATCGAGCGCCAACGAAAATTCGTCGATGGTCTGTGCTTCGGTTTGGCCGTGCGCCAGCGGATACACCCAACGGATGCGTCCATCGCCGAGCGCCACTGGCTCCACGTAGCGCAACACCACACGCCGCGATCCGATCGCGGGAATCGGGAAGATGCGGGCGCGGTAGCTGCGGCCATTGATCCACTCGAGCAGCGCTGGATCGTTCGCGCGCTCCACCGCCGCTTCGTACTTGGCAGCGGCTTCCTTGCGCTCCACCACTTCGCCTTCGATCAACACGCCGTTGGTCTCGAGCGCGAAGCCGGTCACCAACGCATGCTCGGGCACGGTGAACCAGTAATAGCCCTCGACCGCGCGATCGCTGGGGTTCCAGAAGGTTTGATCGACCTCGGTCTCGGCCACGCCATCGGCGATACGCGCGCGCACGCTCTGACGTTTGATCTCGAGCGGACGCGACGGTGTGCCTGCTGCTGCGCTGCGATCGACCGCGTAGATCTTGCCGGAGCCAGCGCCTGCCACGCTGTCGTTCACGCCGCGATCGGCCATGCCGCCGGTCCAGTCATCCCAGAAGGAGACCGGCTCCACCGTGACATCGCCGGCTTTGTTGATCGTCGCCTGCTCGCCAGCCGCCACCTCACGCCGGCCCTTCGCCGCCGCCACCACCGCAAGGCCACGCGCGACATAGACGTGAACCTTGTCGGCCTTGCGTTCCACCGACAGACCCGCATTGCCGACCGCCACCGTGCCGAGACCGAGCGCATGCACCACCGGCTGCGGCAGCGATGGGATATCGAGCCACATGCGACCGCCGCTCAGCGACACGCCAGCACCCGCCAACGTCAATGTGGTGTCGTCGCCTAGGAATGCCGAGCCACCTCCCGACAAGCGCAGCAAGGCGCGCGCACCTTTGCCGGTCTGCACTTGGGCGCCATCGGGCAACGGCATGCCGGAGACCGTGGCGTCGGCGACACCGTCGCGCTGCACCTTCACGTCACCCGCGGCGAGCTCCAACTGACCGCCGATCTCCGACGCGCGTCGCACCGGTGGCACACGAGCCTTCCACCACGCCAGGCTCCCGAGCAGCCCGGCCACCACGACCACGACAATCAACGCCCTGCGGTATCCACCCATCGGTCCCCCCAATCGTTCAGCTGACTGCTCTCCGTTGACTGCGGTTGTCACTCGACCGTCGTTCGACGCCTGAGCCGGCACGAAGTTTTGGTCTCCCCGATCAAAAACTTAGGAATGAACCGCAAGGGCGCCGATCGTGGCGTGGCCACGCGCGCTAGACAATGGTGGCAAGCCAGAGTCTGCTGTGCCCGAGGTGAGGGCGATGCGCGGACAATCGTGGCGATCGATCGCTGGGCTCGCATGTGTGCTGATCACGCTGGGTGGATGCGGTGGTCACGACACCTCCGGAACGTCGGGTTCAGGCGCAAGCTCCGGATCGGGCGGCAGCGCGGCAACCGGAGGTACCGGCGGTGTGGGTGGCACGGGCGGCAGCGCGGGTTCCGGCGGCAACGCAGGTGTCGGCGGCAGTGCAGGCACGGGTGGTACCGGTGGCAGTGCCGGAGCCGGTGGCAGCGGTGGATTGTCGTCGTTTGCTGCGTGTGCGGTCACCAGTGAGCGCGTGCGCATCACCGACGTCGACACCGGCATCGCGATCGACAGCAACGAGAGCGAAGCAACGCTGCGACCGATCGTGATCTCCGCGCGTCCCTCCGGCGGCTCGCGTGTGGCCTTCATGGGCGATGACGGCAGCGCACACATCGTGACGCTCAACGAAGGCGACCAGCTCATCGGAACGCCGGTCACACTGGCGGTGCACGACTTCAGTGATCTGTACGCCGACGACAGTGGCGGTGTGCTGCTGGGCACACGCGATGCGCACGGCGACGGCGACCAACACTGCGGCACGCTCACGAACCTGTGTGGCAACGCGAGCTCATTGCCCGCGCAGTTTGCCTGCTTGGACATGACGTTGATTCGCTTCGACGGCAGCAGCGAGAGCTGGGCGACCCAGCTCACGGCATCGAGCAGCGAGCACCCGCCCTACTTGAACGGGCCGACCGACGACGAAGACGTGATCTACATCTGGGAAGCGTACGCGCACCACGGTCGGATCGCGTTCGACGGCAGTCGCTACGCCAGCTACTTCGGCGCCGCGATCAGTGTGTCGCAGACCTGCGTGCAGTCCGACACCAGTCAGCCCATCGGCGTCAACATTCACCAAGGCGATCGCATGCAGCTCGTCGATCAGAGCGGCACCTTGCTGAGCGGCATGGGCAGCTTCGACTGGGGTTGCAGTCACAGTGGCTACGAGATGGTGGTCTGGGACAGCACGGGGCAACGCTTTGTCGCCGTGTGCAAGACCGACAATCAGAACCGGATCGCGGTGGCGCCGCGCTACGGCACGGTCCGACCGATCGACTTGGCAGCGTCCAACCTGAGCGACGTCGTCACCGACGGCAGCGGTGGCTTCTGGATCGCGACCAGCGACGGCGGAAGCGGCGAGACCGATGTGCTCTTGCTTCACTTCTGGATCACCGAAGACGCCGTCTCGCTGGACGACGAGATCGTGATCGCCAACACCGCGGGACTCAACGAGCGCGCGCCGCACCTATCCGCCTATGGCAGCGATGGCTTGCTCGTCACGTGGGAGAGCGGCAGCGGCGACAACGACCTAAGTCGTAGCGACAGCAGTCGACAGTGGCACATGCAGGTGCGCTCACGATCGACGGGCGCGGCGATCGGCGATCCACACACGGTCAGCAACTTCCGCGGCAACCGCTACCACGCGCTGCGCAGCTTCCCGGATGGCACCGCAGCGTTCGTCGTGAACGGCGACAACGACACGACGATCAAGGTTCTGCGCCTCTTGCCCTGCGCAACGTGACCGTTGACGCTACAACGCGGGCCGTGATGCGTTGGACAGCAGACGACAACACCGAGGTCGCTTACTGGGTCGACGGCGATGGACCGGCACTGGTGCTGAGCAATGGGCTCACCACCAACACCGAGTTCTGGCGCTACCTGAAGCCACGTTGGGCAACGCGACACCGCGTGCTGACCTGGGATCTTCCCGGTCACGGCGCATCGGGTCCGGCCCAGAGCGTCGCGAGCGCCACCATCGCTGAACAGCCGGAGATCTTGGTGCGCCTGATGGACGCGGCTGGCATCGAGCGGGCGGTCCAGATCGGTTGGTCGACCGGATGTCAGGTCGTGCTGGAGATGTATCGACGTTATCCGTCGCGCTGTTCGGCGCTGGTGTTGCTGCTCGGTGCCGCGGGTCGGGTGTTGTCCACGAGCGCTCTGCCCCTGCCCGGGGCGTGGCTCGATCGACTCGTGCGCACAACTCCCGCGCCTGTGTTTGGTCTAGTCACCCGCGCCATGGCGTACGCAAGCGCTGCACCGGTTCTCAATCGGGTTCCGCGCCGGCTTGGGTTGATCGGTCAGGGGACCAGCACCGAAGACGCGGCGGGCATCACGCGGCACCTGACGCGGATCGACACGCGCACCGTACAAACCATGGTCGCATCCGCACATGCGCACTCGGCGTGGGATTTGTTGCCGGCGATCAAGGTGCCCGTCCTGATCGTCGCAGGAGATCGTGATCCGTTTGCGCCAGCCGAGAGCGTCGGTGTCGCGATGCAACGTCTGTGTCCCAACGCGCAACTCTTGCGACTGCCCTACGGGACCCACACGGCGCTGCTCGATCACGCGACGGAGATCGGCGACCGCGTGCAGCGCTTTCTGGAGTCAGCCCCGCCATGAAACAGACCTGGGCCGCGCCCGAACGAAACAAGCAACCGATCCTGGACGTGCTGCGGCGGACACTGCCGGCGCGCGGCTGTCTGCTTGAGATTGCGAGCGGGAGCGGACAGCACGCCGCGTTCTTCGCCGCACAGATGCCGCAGTGGACATGGCAGCCGAGCGACATCGAGCCCTCCAACCTGGAGAGCATCGCGGCATGGGTGAGCGAGAGCGGCCTACCCAATCTACGTACGCCACGCATGCTCGACGTCTGCAGCACCGATTGGTCGATCGACGCGGTGGACGCGATCTACTGCGCGAACATGATCCACATTGCGCCGTGGGCGTGCTGCATCGGCCTGATCCAAGGCGCGGCGAAGCACCTCACCGTCGATGGCCAACTGATCCTCTACGGTCCCTTTCGTCTCGAAGGCGCGCACACCGCGGAGAGCAATAGGACCTTCGACGAGAGCCTCAAGGCGCGCAATCCGGAATGGGGCGTGCGGGATTTGAACGACGTGATCGCGCTCGCGGCGCGCGCCGGCCTTGTGTTCGTGGAGCGCACCGCGATGCCTGCGAACAACCAGACGGTGATCTTCGCGCGCACCTAGCGATCGCTCAGCAGCTTCCGTCACGCCGCCGGTTGGCTACGTGTCTTCCATCACCTTGAGAATGCCCTTGAGCTGAAGCGCCGGGGATCTCGCGATGGCGTCGGGGGCAACGCGGTCGCCGGACAGATCGATCGCCAGATCGACACCCACTTGGCGGAAGGTGCGCGCCACGTACTCGGAGCAGAAGTACTGACCTGCGGCGTGCTTCAGATCGCCGTCCTTATCTTTCAGCTTCAGGCGAAGAAGCACGCGAACGCCCATCCAGACCACTTCCATGAGGTTGTATTTCTTGCCGAGCTGCATCTGCGCGAAGTCGAGCATGCGCAGGCGGTCCATGTCCGTGATCGGCGTCTTGCACCAGTAGTAGTCGACACGCCCGTGATAGCGCTTCAAGTTCTCCGACAGCGGGCTCGCGACGACTCCCTTGCCTACCGCTTCCAACACCATCAGGCGCGTGTTCCACCACGCCGCGATACCGACATGCGAATACGGCGAGCTCGTGATCTTCTGGATCAGCCAAGAGACGAGGCCGGTGCCCCGATAGAGAAACACGTCACCGTTCTTGATCAGCGCGCGGTACTGGGCGTACGGGATGATCTCGAGCTTGGGTGGAGTGGTCATGCCTGCGGCCTCACTCGATGGGGGTCCTCACGGAGGTCTGCACGCAGGACCTCGTCATGGCTTCGGGTCGCGGAGACGCGCTTGGTTTCGTATTCAGGAAGCAGGTGGAAGCACGGACCGGCCACCGCGACCTTTCGCCAAGTACTCGATCAGATCGATCTTGGTGATCACGCCGAGCAGCGTGTCGCCGTCCAACACCATCGCCATCCGCGCGTCGGCCAACAGGTTCTGCACCAGCTCGATCTTGGTGTCGGGTGAGACCGTGGCGTATTCGCTTTCCACCAACGCGCCGACGCTGGTGTCCAAGGAGTGCTCGCCGGTCGCGAGATAGCGCAGCAGCTCGACCTCCGAGATCGCGCCCTTGAGCCGCCCGTCTTCCACCACCGGTACCTGCGAAATGCCGTTCGATTTCAACAGCGTGATCACGTCGCGCACACGCGCGGTGGACTTCGTGGTCACGAGCTTCTGTTCGCGCGCGCGCATCAAGTCAGCGACGGTGCCGAGACCGATCGCGTCGTCCAGGAAGCCGTGATCGCGCATCCACGCGTCGTTGTAGATCTTCGACAGGTACTTGGCCGCGCTGTCCGGCAACAGCACCACGATGTTCAACGGACGATCGAGCTTGCGCGCGTACTTGAGCGCGCCGGCCACCACAGCGCCAGACGAACCGCCCACGTACAGGCCCTCATACCGCACCAGATCGCGCGCCATCAGGAAGCATTCTTTGTCGTCGACGCGAATGATGTCGTCGAGAATCGTGGGGTCGAATGTCGACGGGAAGAAGTCTTCACCGATGCCTTCGACCTTGTATGTGAACGGCTTCGTGATGCGCTGACTCTTCACGAAGTCGTAGTAGAGCGAGCCGACTGGATCGACCCCGACCAGCTGAACATTCGGATTTTTTTCGCGCAGGTACCGACCGGTGCCTGTGATCGTGCCGCCGGTGCCGAGGCCGGCGATGAACACGTCGATCTGACCTTTGGTTTGCTCCCACAGCTCCGGCCCGGTGGAGAAGTAGTGGCCATCGGGGTTGTCTTGGTTGTGATACTGGTTCGAGTAGAAGCTGTTCGGTGTCTCGTTCGCGAGGCGCTTGGCGGTCTGATAGTAGCTGCGCGGATCTTCGGGCTCGACCGCCGTCGGACACACCACCACTCGCGCACCGTATGCACGCAGCGCCGCGATCTTCTCCTCCGACATTTTGTCCGGCATGACGAAGATGCATTGATAGCCACGCACCGCCGCGATCATCGCCAGGCCAGCGCCGGTGTTGCCGCTGGTGGCTTCGATGATCGTGCCGCCGGCTTTCAGCTCGCCGCGCTTCTCCGCCTGGTTGATCAGGTGAAGCGTCATGCGGTCCTTCATCGAGCCGCCAGGGTTCAGGTACTCGCACTTGCCGTAGATGTGCGCCGCCACGCCCTGCGTCACGCGCGAGAGCTTCACCAAGGGGGTATGGCCGATGGCGTCGAGAATGCTGTTCGAGGCGCCTTCAATCATGGTGCGGTTCCTGTCTTTGTACGCGGCAAGCGCGAGGACTTGTAACGACGCGACGCCTGCGCTCCTGGCGCGACGCCGAGAACAGGGCTGCGAGAAAAGATCTCGATCGGCGCCGGCACGGGCGTCTGCTGCAGCTGACACGCGCCGGCATACGCGATCATGGCGGCATTGTCCGTGCACGAAGCGAACGGTGGCACGAACAACGCGATGCCTTCACGCGCGCATGACTGCGCCGCAACCTCACGCAAGCCGCGGTTCGCCGCGACGCCACCGGTCAGCACCAAGCGCGGGACACCACGCTGGGCACAGGCCGCGATGCTCTTGCGCGCGAGCACTTGCACAACGACGCGCTGAAATGACGCCGCGAGATCCGCCCGCGCCGCTTCGGTTTGCGGCACACCGTGCTGGGCGATGTGACGCGCGACCGCGGTCTTGAGCCCCGAGAAGCTGAAGTCGAGATGCGTCCGCGACGACAGGGGCATGGGCAGGTCGATTGCACGCGGATTGCCGACGGCGGCCAGGCGATCGATCACCGGCCCACCCGGGTAGCCGAGGCCAATCAGCTTGGCGACCTTGTCGAACGCTTCGCCTGCCGCGTCGTCGCGAGTTTGACCGAGCTGCTCCACGTCGCTTGGACTTCGCACTTCGTACAAGGCGGTGTGTCCGCCGCTGACCAACAGCGCGATGAACGGAAAGGCCGGCGTCGCTGTGACTTGCCCCGGACGCTGCAGAAACACCGCGAGTAGGTGCCCGATCAAGTGGTTCACGCCGATCACCGGCAGCCCGCGCGCGAAGGCCAGCGCTTTCGCCGCTTGCGCCCCGACCAACAGCGCTGCCACCAAGCCTGGGCCTTGCGTCACAGCAACCGCATCAATCGCCGCAAGGCCTCCCGAAAACTGGGCCAGCGCTTGCGTGATCACGGGCGCGATGTTGGCGATGTGTGCGCGTGCGGCGAGCTCTGGCACCACGCCGCCATAGGGAGCATGCAGCTTCACCTGGCTCGCGATCACCTCTGCGAGCACCATGCCGTCGTCCTGCACCACCGCCGCAGCGGTCTCATCGCACGACGACTCGACGCCAAGCACGATCACGGAGCGCAACCTCCGCGGCACAACCGGAAGACGCCAAACAGAGCATCGTCGGTTGCGCTCGTGGTGCTGGGCGCGTGCACGCGCGCTTCAATGCGACCGTTCTCCATCAGGGACACGAACACCACCGCGTAACGTGACTCCGTGTCGCCGAAGCGCGCGCCGAGCATGTAGTTACGAACACGACCACCGCCGGGAAACGTGTACTCGCTGAGCGCATCGTGTTCCAAGCCGGGAATCGGCAACAGTGCCGCATGATCGAACGTGCCATCGGAAGTGGTGATGTTGCCGGTGGGTGACCCACCCGCCAGGTTCGGATCGAAGTCGCGCAATGTCAGCGTCGTGCGCTCGGGGAAACCGCACAGGACGAAGTTGCAGCCCGCGGCAGCGGCGCCAGCGTCGGCAGGCCCATCGCTACCCACCACCGCGCCTGCAAACCTCTCGTCACCGCGGATGTGAAACTCGTCCAAGTCGTCGCAGGCGACGGCGAGCAACATCACAACAATGAGGGACAAGCGACCCATGGCCGGTTCATAGCACGGGCCGGTTACGCGCCCTTTGCGCTCTCCGCGGCAACGCTTCCGGTCAGCAATTGACTGGTGCCTTGCCAGTACCGCGCACCCTCTGCATCGCCGGCTTCCTGCGCCAGTCGGATCGCCTCGCGATAGCCATCCAGCGCGCGGTCCGGCTTGCCCTGACGGGCGTCGATCGTTGCCGACAGACCGACGATGCGCGCCACCAGGTTGCCCGCCTTCGCCTGCTGCGCCAGGACGCGTGCGTCGCGCAGGTGATCACGGGCGCGCGTCCAGTCGTCACGCTGAATCTCCAGCGCCGCAAGCTCCACGGCACATTGCACACGCTCGCTCTCGTTGCCAGGCGCCTGTTTGTACAGATCGAGCGCCAGTTGCTGGGATTTGATCGCAGCGGGTACGTCGCCATCGCCACGGTGCAGCGCGGCCACGGCCATGTGCACGTCGGCCTGGCACACCACGTCCTTGAGCTGCGCGGCAATCTCCAAGGCCTGCGCCAAAAACCGCTGCGCATCGCGGCTGCGCTTGCGTGCGGTCACGACTTCGCCCAGGCCGAGCAACATGCGCGCGCGTTGCAGGCTGCTTGGCCGCGTGATCTCCAACGCCTCGCGCAGCACGCCTTCGCCACCCGCCACGTCGCCCTGATGCATCAGCGCGCTGCCCAGCTTGCGACTGAAGGTGGCGATCGCGTCATCCAAACCCATGTCACCGGTCTCGAGCGCTTCCGCCCGCGCGATGCCCAGCCCGCGCTGATATCCGGCCACCGCGGTGTCTGCGTCGCCACGCTGCAACGCGAGGTTACCCATGCGTTCCAGCAGCATCAGAGCGGTAAACGATTCGCCGGCTTGGGCCGCGTGTTGTGCGCGCACTTCCAGCGGCGCCTTGTTCTTCGTCGACAGCTCGAGCGCGCGACGGTGCAGCTCCATGCGCGCTTGGGCTGGGATCGATGCTTCCACCAACGTGCGCACGAACGGATGCGTCACGTAGATTCGATTCTCGTCGATCATCGCCAAGCTCTGCTTCGAAAGCTGATCGAGCGCCTCGAGGTTCGGCGACTCCGCCAATGCGGCAAGCTCGTCGCGGAAACATCGATCCCCCAGCACGGCGGCAGCTTGCAACAGGCGACGCGCCGCCAAGTTGAGCTGTTCCACACGCTGAAGCACTGCGTCGGCCAAGCGCGGGGGCAATCGTTCCTCGCCCTCGATGCCGAAGCCGAGGCTTTGGATCTGATCAAGGTACAGGGGCAGCCACACCTGCCCGCTCGGCGGATTGGACACGTCGTCGTAGGCCGTCGGTGTGCGTGCCATGAAACAGCGCGCCTCGCGCGAAGTCAGCCCCATCAACGTCAGCACGTCGGTGCTCGCCGGATACGCGTGGGGCCGGGGGCGCTGCGACGCCATCAGCAACAGGACCCCCTTACGAACGTACTGATCGAGCACCCGCAGCACGCGCTGCGTCAGGCCATCGCAACGATCCAAGTCGTCGACGATCACCATCGCGGAGGTCGCGCGCTCACGTGTCATCGCCGTCTGCAGGCCCGCAGCCAAGGCAGCCGCGACGGCACCACCGCGGGCGTGCCCGACGCCCCCCGCGAGCCCGGTCGGGTGAATCACTTCTTCGATGCCTGCCTTCGCCAGTGGATCCAACGCGCTCTCACGCGCTTCGAAGACCTGTTCGAGGCGAGATTCATCCACCGCAAACAGCGTCGCGAGCAAGCTGCGGATCGCGGCGTAGGCCACCGGCGCCCCCGAGTCATGCGGACCCGAGATCACAACGAACATCGCCTCACCGGTCGCGCGCAGAGAGGCTTCCGCCAGCAGCCGCGTCTTGCCGATGCCCGCCTCGCCGACGATGCACACGGAGCGCATGCCGTCGTTCAGCTCCTTGCGCGCGTCATCGATGTGCTTGAGCTCCTTGACGCGGCCCACCAACGGACGACGTTGGCCTGGTGGCGTCGACAATCGCGGCGGCACGGTGACGCGCGGCGACGGTGTGACCTGACCCGGCCGCAATGCCGCGCCACACTCGCCACAGAAGCGCTTGGTGCTTGGCGACCGCGTGCCGCACGCCGAACACGCCACTTCTTCGCTGTTGGGTGGCTGCAGCGAACCGGCCGCGCGACGCATCGCATCGGCCATCTCTTCGGCATTCTGATAGCGATCGGCCGGCTTCTTCGCCAACGCTTTCATCACCACTTCGACGAGCGTGCTCGGAATGTGGCGGTGCGGTGCAACCTCGCGCGGGTCCGGAATCGGATCCTGAATGTGGCGTAGCACCACGTTGGTCGGCGTGTCCGCAATGAACGGAAGCTTCTCGGTCAGAAGCTCGAACAACACCACGCCGACCGCGTAGAGATCCCCGCGCGCATCGACATCCTCGCCACGACCTTGCTCCGGAGACATGTAATCGGGCGTGCCGCAGACGAGACCCGGCGAGGTGATCGAGCGATTGTTGGCGCGACTGGCACCGAGCAGCTTCGCCAGGCCGAAATCCACCACCTTGATCAAATCGGAGCCGCCACGCATGCGCTCGACGATCACGTTCTCGGGCTTCAGGTCGCGATGAATCACGTCGAGCGCATGGGCTTCCCCGAGCGCAGCCAACACGCCGACGATCACGTCGCAGATCCGCGCGAACGGCAGCGGACCATCCTCGTGCATCAAGCGCGCGAGGTCCTTCCCGTTCAAGTACTCCATGACGAGATACAAGATCCCGTCGTCGGTGCGGCCGAAGTCGATGATGCTGACGCTGTTGGGATGATTGAGCCGGCTGGCTGCACGCGCCTCGGTGTAGAAGCGAGCCAGCGATTGCTCATCAGACAGCAGGTGCGGGTGAATTACTTTGATCGCGACGGTGCGACCCAGCATGCGTTGCTCGGCGCGGTACACGCGACCCATACCGCCGACACCGATCAGATCGAGCACGACGTACGCGCCGCCAATCGTGCGACCAATTAATGGATCGCGGTTCGACCCGGACTCCACCATGGGAGCGCCACAACTGGCGCAAAACCGGTCGCCCTCTCGCAGAGACGCGCCGCATTGATGACACAGCGACACGCGAGTGAGCATACCCTATGGGTCCGTCGCACCAAAGGAATGTCCGTGGTGAAGCGCGTGAAACCAGCCGAAAACAAGGCCGATTCAGGGCAGGTCCCGCGCGTGCTGTTGGCGGGGCTCAACGCATGGTTCTGCGCGGCCGGCTACCCGTGGTTCTTCCTTGAGGCGTCCGATCCATTCCTGACCGCGCTCCACTTCCTTCCCCTCGCGGTGTTGGGGCTCGGCACACTGGCCTTGGTGGTCGACAAGACCCCTGATTTTCTCCGACAGAACGCCAGTACAGCGTTGATCGCATCGTTTCCGGTCAGCGTGGCGGGCGCGGTGATCGCTCGCGAACGGGCGACCCAAGCGCTGGCCCTGCCCGGGCTCACCTTGCTCTGGTGCGTGCTCTCGCTGTGGGTGTTCGTAGGTGTGCTCACCGAAGACCCCTGGCCTGTGCCGTCGCAACAGCTCCTGCCGGCACGCGCACGTTCGAGCCAACGCCCGTGGTTGACGGCGCTGGTCATTGCGGGCGCGCTGCTGATCGCGATCATCGCACCCACCTGGAACCTTCCCCCCAACGAGCTGCGCGCATGGACGGACGCGGACGTCTCCAACGCGCTGCTCACGGCGGCAGTGGGAACGGCGTTGGGGCTCGGTGCGCTGCTTACCGTCGTGGGTCCAAGCGCGATCAAGGCGCGCAAGGCTACACAGGTCGGGTGGCCGCGACGTGTGCTACCGCCGTTACTGTTGGCAGCTTTGAGCTGCGGCACCTATCTCTTGATCGGTCGCTGACTGCTCGACAGCAAGGCGCAAGCCAGTGTCAGCGGCCGCCTTCGTCGAGGCGTCGCATGCCCTCGAGCAACAAGCTCTCGGGGTTCATCTGGATCAACTGTTGATCTGGACGCACGTTCGGATCCAGCTCGAAGTCACCGGTCGTCAACGAAAGCATGTCGTAGAAGGCTTCCTCGCGTTCCTTGCTGCCGAACGTCGCGTTGAAGATCTGACCTTCAGAGAAGAGGATCTCACCCCGCTTACCAGCGGAGATGATCGAAAGCTTCCCGCTCTTGCGACCGTGATAGAGGATTTGCACCACGTCGGGGAGACCCATCTCTTCGAGCGACCCACTGACACCGCGACCGCCACGCTTGCGCTTGTTGTTCTCCAGCACCTGACGAATCTTCAACGCGACGACGTCCGGCGATGCGGGCTTGGTGATGTAATCGCTCGCGCCGAGCTGGAACCCACGCGACACCATGTCGCTCTCCGTGCGCTTCGACAGAAACACGAACGCGGTTTCCGAATTGGCCGCGGTGACCTTCTTGAGCATCTCGAAACCGTCGATCGGCGAGATGTCGACCTCGCTGATCACCACGTCGAACTCGCCGGATTCCAGTGCCTTTTCGGCTTCGATCGAGGTGCGCGCGATGGTCACGTCGAAACCGCGCTCCGCCAAACGTAGCTCGAGCACCGTTGTCTCTTCGCGATCGGCGTCCACCAACAGCGCGCGTTTGCTGTCCGCCAACAGCTTGGACTTGAGGTCGTCGCCAAGCACGACCGTCTTGAAGATGTCGACCAGGTTCGGATCGAAGACACGGCTCTTGTACTTCGCGAGGACGTCCCACGCTTCTTGCGACGAGAGTTTCTTGCGGAAGGGATTGCGTGCATGGCCTGTGAGATCCGCGAACGTCTCGACGATCGCGATCACACGCGCGCCGAGCGAAATCTCTTTGCCAGTCAGACGGTCCGGAAAGCCCGTGCCGTCGAAGCGTTCGTACAGCTGCGTCAGCGCCTTCAGCGTTGCTTCGGGCAAGCGCACTGACTCGAGCAAGCGCACCGGTGTCATGTACGACTTGCGGGCCTGCGATCGGTGACCTTCATACTCCGCGACGTTGAGCGCGGTCAGGTGGTACGCAGACGCCTTTCCGATGTCGTGCAAGTACGCCGCGACCAGGATCGCATCGGTCTCATCCGGGCTTAGCTCCAGGCGCTCGCAGACTCGTCGCGTGATCCTCGCCACCATCAGCGAATGACCGCGCAGCTCACCGCGATCGTTCTCGAGCAACGCCACCAGCACGTTGAGCGTCTCGAGATAGTCGTGGAAGGCGAAGCGATTGGCCGCGACCTTTTCCAACGCGCGCTCGACGATCGTGTCGCTGCGAACTTCCGCCGCGGGAATCGGAATCGGCGCGCGCGGCGCCGCGTGGGGCGGTGCGTACGCGCTCGGCATGGCGGCGGGTTGCACTAGGGTTTGGCCGGTCGCAAACGCTTGCTGTTGCGCCGCTGGTTGATGCGCCAGATGCGGCGGCAACTGCGGTGCAGCCACCTGTGCATACGACGGGCTGGTCGGCAGCTGCGGTATCGGCAATTGCGGCGCGGCGGAGCTTGGCGCCATGGATGAGGCGGGACCCATGTGGCTGGCGCCGGATTGGTGCGCAGGCGTCATCATGTCGAGCATTGAACCCGCCGGCGCTGCGGGCGGCACTGAGATCACGCCGCGATCTGAGCGTAATGTCGGGGAGCGCGTGCCGTGCAACGTCGCATTGCGCGGGATGCTGGCGACAGACTGGCCCTCGGTGATCACCGACTGACCCATCTGCTCCATCAAGTCGTGCTGCGAATCGGGCGACAAGTCGCCGTCACGGATCTGCCCGAACGCCGTGCTCTTGCCTTCGTAGTGCTTGAGAATCGCCGCGCGAATCGCGGCCGGACGCGCGATCAGCCATTTAATCTTGGTTAGGCGCGTCGCGAACAGGATCGCCTTCTGGACCTCGGGATCATCCGGACGCGTGCCGAGGATCGACAGCTCTTGGCGCAACGCGTTGTAAACGACTGGGAACACCAACAGACGCGCCGCAAGACGATGCGGGATCAACGCCAGCGTGGCGCGATCGATCGTCGCTTCAGCGAGCTTCTTCGTGGAGACGTACTGCGTGCGGTAGTAGCTCGCGAGGAACTTGAGCAGCTCCGCTTCCTCCAGGAAGTTCATCTGGAGGACCACTTCTTCGACGTGCATTTGGCGCGTGCGCACGTAAACGGCGACAGCCGCGTGTTGATCCTGATTGATCACGCCCTCGGTCAGGAGCGCATCGAGCAACTGCGTGTTCGGCTTGATGGTTGAGTCGGGCTGCACGGCAACAAAGCGCGATGGGGGCAAGAAGTGTAACGCGCGGACCTCGTTTCAGAAAACGCGAAAACTCGGGTCATCGCCCGGAAAGTTTAATGACCACGACGCATGGCACCGGCTGCCAGCTGCTATCGTGGCGCGGTGTGGTACCGACTCCTCATCATCGTGTGCGCACTGGCCTTCCCATCAGGTGGTCGTGCGTCGGATTTCTGGGATGAAGTGCGTACGCCTGGTTTGCGCGCGCACGCAACGCTGATGCACGAGGTGGCGGTGGCGATCCGACGCGAGGAAGGTCACCACGCGCTCGAGCTGTTGACCCGCGACCCCGCGATATTTGCCGATCATCCCGACACCCTTCGCATGCGCGGACTGGCGCTGGCGTTAACGGGTGACAGCGCGGGTGCCTTGCAGGCCCTGCAGCGTGCACAACAGTTGGACGCGACGGTTCTCGACGATGTCACATGGGGCACACGTGCAGCGCTGATCGCGGCGAAGTCGGGTCACCTCGCATGGGCGTCCGACATCGTCGCGCGCGTGGTCGGTGGGCTTCCGGCGCTGCCGGTGCGACGTGAGCTGTTTTCGCTGCTGGGTGATCTGCTGCTGACTCAGGGCCCGACCCGACTTCCCGAGGCGTTGGTCGCTTATCGTGAGGCGTTGCGCGGCAGCACCAGCACAGACGTCCGCAGCACGTTGGGTTTGGCGCTTGCGTTGCGACGCAACGGTGAGCCTCAAGCGGCGCGTGACGTGATGTCACGCATCACGGCTGCATCGCGCGTCGACGTGGTGGTGAACGTCCTTCCGTTGCCGGAGAGTGAGAAGGCGGCTCGGCTCGCGATCGCTTACGAGGCGGTAGGCGACGTGGAGCAAGCCCTGACGCAATGGGCTGCCGCAGCAGCGTTGCCGATGTGGCAGGCGCAGGCCAACGCCGAAGCGAATCGTCTGCATAAGGAGGCGCGACCGCGCGAGCGCACACGGAAGCCATGAAATGGTGTCTCGCCATCGTGCTCGTGCTTACCGGTGTTCACGTCAGTCGGACACGCGCGCTGGAGCCACAACCCGAACGCGTGCGCGCCGGTTTTTGGACCGCGGTCAGCGATCCCGATCGTCAGCGCGCCGATGCGTTGTTGCAGCAGGCCCGGCACGAGCTTCTGCTGGTGATGTTGTCCACGCGTCGCGCGCGTATCGCGGACATGATTCCCAACGACTGGGAAGGTGCGTGCAAGAAGCTCACGGCCCTCGCTGCACCGCTCGACTTGCCCGGCTTCGCGCACAAGCGCATGCGCATCTTGGCGAGCGTGTTGGGTGAAAGCATGCAGCGTGCAACGCACATCGAGAACGCGATCGTTCGCTTGCGTGAGGCGGAGGAGCTGGCACCGAACAATCCGGACGTCCTGCACGCGCTCGGTTTGGCGTTGCGCGACTGGGAACGTCCAGGACCGCTCGATGCATGCAGCGCTCAACGGCGTGACGACGAGGCGATCGCCGTGTTCGAGCGGCTACGTCGTCATCATCCACAACATCGCCCCGCGGCGGTCGCCTACGACCTCGCGATTCTGTACACGCGTACGCTTCAGTTTGAACGCGCCATGCAGTGCTACGCGGAAGCCGCGCCGCTGGAGATGGACACTGCGCAGCTGCCGGTCCTGCTGAGCAATTGGGCGGAAGTGACGATGCTGGCGGGCAACTTGATGGACGCCGTTCGGCTGTACCAACGCGCGGTGGAGCTGTCGGTCGATCGGCGCGAGTACCTCTTGCCGCTGTGGGGCATGGCGGTCGCGCTCGATCGCCTCGGCGAACGAGAAAGCGCGCTCGAGCACGTGACACGCGCGCTCGTGGCCGAAGGCGGGAGCATGGCGATCCTGCATTCCGATGGAGTGTTCTTCGAGCCCGAGAGCGAGATTCACTACTACGAAGCGCTCGGCCATGAAGCCGCATCACGCATGCCTGACGCCGACGTCAGCGATGCCTTGATCAAGGCTGCTGCGTCATGGCGCACGTTCTTCACGACCGGCGGTGATCAAACGCCATGGGCCGCGTCAGCCCGAGACAACCTTGCGCGAATTGAGCAGGAGATCGAACGGCGCAAGCCTGCCGAAGCAAGCTCCCCCAAGTCGCGCCGTCCCGCGTCACCGCGACGCTGACACGCGCGCTCATCCAGTCGGTGCGGAGTCGCCTTCCATCGGCCCGAGCTCTTCGCCGGACAGCACGTAGAACGCTTCGCCGTAGGTCTTGAGCAGGTCGATCGCCATGTCGATGTCTTCTCGCGTGTGACCACGCGTGATGTTCACGCGCAGACGTTCCTCACCGACCTTCACACCGGGATAGGTGATCGGAACCATCATCACGCCGCTCTCGAGCATCGCGACGTGCATGAACAGCGCCTTGCGCTCATCGCGACACATCACGGGCATGATGTGGGTGCTGCTCTTGCCGAGATCAAAGCCGATGTCGGTCAAGGTTTTGCGCGCGTAGTCACGCTTCTCGTGCAGCTCGGCGACCAGCGCTGGACCGTCAGCCTCAAGCATGTCGAGGATCGTGCTGGCCGCTGCGACGATCGGGACAGGCAACGTCGCGCTGAACAAGAACGAGCGCGCGAAGTGCTTGATGTGATCGACCACGTCGCGCTTGCCGAGCAGGATCCCGCCGATGCCGCCAAACGTCTTCGAGAACGTGCTGACCACGATCGGCACGCGTCCCGCCAAGCCCGCGTGCTCCACGATGCCAGTGCCGCGACGACCCAATGTGCCTGTGCCATGGGCGTCGTCGCACACCATCACCGCGTCGTAGCGCTCGCAGATCTCCACGAACTCGTTGACCGGCGCCATGTCGCCGTCCAGCGAGTAGACGCTTTCGAACAACACCAGCGCGTTCTTGCGCTCGCGGTTCTTCAGCACGCGCTCCAGCGCCTTGGGCGAGTTGTGGTTGAAGTAGCGAACCTCGGGCGACATGCCGCGGGTACCGTGGGCCATGAAGGTGCCGTCCAAGATGCACGCGTGGCTGAACGCGTCGAGACACAATGTGGTGTCCTGATCCGCGAGCGACATGATCGTGCCGACCATCGCTTGGTAGCCGGTGGTGAACAGCAGGCACGACTCATAGCCGAACCATTGCGCGAGACGTTCCTCAAGCTCCACGTGCGCGATCGTGGTCGCTTGCACGCGCGACGAGCTGAGACCGCACGCGTACTTGTCGATCGCCGCCTTCGCCGCTTCCTTCACCTTCGGGTGGTTGGTCAGGCCGAGGTAGTCGTTGGAGCTGAAGTTCACGACCGGTTTGCCCGCGATCGTGCTGTGCAAGCCACCGCTCTCGAACGGACGGAAAAACGGATAGACCTGCTTCTCTTTGGCTTCGCGTACACGCGCCAGCGCGGCGTACGCCTTCTCGTCGACCCAGCTCATCGTGAATCACCTTCAGTGTGAAGGCGCCCGCAGCACCACTGCGGACACATTGCCGTAGAACCCCGCCGTCACCACCAACACGTGACGCGGCAAGTTCGCCACCGCATCACGCCATGTGGGCGCTACCTTCACGCCCGCAAACCATGCGACTGCCTGCGCCATCGCGAGCGCGCCACCCGCACCGAACGTTTCGCCGACCATGACCTTGGGCAACGCGACGACGACGCGGTCACCAAAGCGCTTGGCGAGCGCATCGAGCTCGACTCGGTCGGTGCGATGGAGACCGTTGGCCCCGCTGCTGACCACATCGATGTCGGCGGCGGTGATCGACGCGTCCGCCAACGCCTGATCGATCGCGCGGTGGATCGCGTCTTCGGAGATGTGCGTGAGCTTGTCATCCGCGCTCGGCGCCTCAAACGCCGTGCCGTAACCGATCACCTCTCCCAAGACTCGCGCTTGACGCTCTGCTGCCAACGCTTGCGACTCGAGACAGAGAAATGCTGCGCCTTCGCCCAGGCGAATGCCTTCGCTATGCGCTTGCCCGGGCGCGCACTTGCGATTCGATTCCGCCAGCAAGCCGAGCTTGCGAAACGCGAGGTACAGCGGCTCGCTCAACACCTCGCCACCGCCAACGACGAACGCGTCCGCTCGGCCACAGGCGATATGCGTCTCGGCGGCCAGCACCGCATCGAGGGCGCCGCAGTTTCCGTCCACGACAGTGACGTTCGGCGCGCGCAGGTCTTCCCAGATCGCGACGTAGCCTGCCGATGAATTGGCGACGGTGTTCGGAAAACGGTTCGGGTTGATGAAGCGCGGATCTTCAAGCTCGGCCACCAGGTTGAGCTCTGTCATCGCGTCGAGGGATCCGTACGCGGTCGCCACCGACAAACCCACGCGCTCGGGAGTCGTCACGACATGCGCGCCGTCGCGCTTGAGACCTGCGTGCTCCAGGCATTCCTTCGCCGCGACGATCATCAGCTTGGTGAGACGATCGAAATTGCGCAGCCCCTTGTCGCCGAGCGACTGCGCAGGATCGAAACCCCACGCCTCCGCAGCGAGAGCGTTCGGCACCTTGTCGGCGGCGAGCACAGTTGGCGTCGAGGCAAACGCACGCGCAGTCGCGGCGGACGGGTCACTTAGCGATGCTTCGAACGACATGCGATCGAGCCCGACCGGACTGACGACACCCACACCCGTGATCGCGAGCGGTTTCACGTGAGCTTCACTCTCAAGCGGCAGCACGCGGATCGCGTGCGCGCGCAAACCTGGCAGAAGGTTCGGGCAAGCGCCCGGGCTTGGCGAACGTCACGACTGCGTCGTAGCCGCCGAACGCCAGTGAGTTGTTGAGCACGACGTCGGCCTTGCCGTTGATCGCGCGGTTCGCCACCAGGTTCACATCACACTCGGGGTCGGGTGTTTCGTAGCCAAGCGTCGGCGGATACAGACCGGTTTGCACTGTCAGCACGCAGGCGACTGCTTCCAACGCGCTGGCCGCGCCCATGCAATGGCCGAGCATGCCCTTCATGCTGCTGACCGGAATGCGACGGCCGTCGAAGATCGTGTTGACGACCATCGACTCCACCTTGTCATTGGCGCCAGTGCCTGTGCCGTGCGCATTGATGAAGTCGACATCGGCTGGCGTGAGACCGCTGCTGAAGATCGCCTCGCGCATCGCGGTCAATGAGCCCGCGCCGTCCGGATGTGGGCGCGTGATGTGGTGCGCGTCGCAGGCCAACCCGTAGCCGCCCACTTCCGCCAGCGGCACGCCGCCGCGTCGCACCAGATGTTCTTCGGATTCGAGCACCAGCACGCCCGCGCCTTCGCCGACGATCAAGCCTTTGCGGTTTTTGTCGAAGGGCTGACAGCGTTCCGGTGCCACCGCCCCGAGACGCACGAAGCCGGCAAACTGCAGCTTCTGGATGATCTCGCTGGCTCCGGTGATCACGACATCGGCTCGACCGGCACGGATCTGATCGGCCGCGAATCCGATGGCGTAGTTGCCCGCTGCGCACGCTGCTGGCAGCGCGATGGTCATGCCCTTGGCATTGAACGCGCGCGCGACATGAATCGGCAGCAACGTCGTGCCGTACGTCGGCAGGCGTTGCGTATCGACCGCGTCCAGGCCGCGATGGATCCACGCCTCTTCCAGCTCGCCGATCACTTCGGCTTCGCCCATCGTCGTCCCGAGCACGACCGCGGTGCGCGTCCCGGCAACTTGTTCCGGTGTCAGCTTGGCGTCGTCGACCGCCATTCGCGCCGCAGCAACCGCAAACGCCGAGCAACGACCCATCCGCGCCGATTCAGCGGCGGTCAGGAAGTCGCTCGCCTTGAAGCCGCGGACCTCGCCCGCGATCGAGCGATCGAACACGCTCGCATCGAAGCGCTCAATCGGGCGGAAGCCGCAATCACCACGCTCGACCGCACGCCAAAACTCGGCGCGGCCGAAGCCAAGAGAGCTCACGATCCCGAGCCCGGTGACAAAAACACGGCCCATGCGCGCGTGCATATAACCGTTACCCCCCTCCCTAGCAACCTTGGAGAACGGATGTCCGATCGGCCGATTGGCCTAATTTACAGGGCGATCCTCGGCTTGACACGGTACAGAGCGCGCACCTAATACGCGCGCCATGCCGGTTGAACGCCCCCTGACTTTGGTCGACGCGCTGTCCAAGCTTCCGCGTGGTGACGCGCGTGGCTTTCGCTTCATTGGGAGCGATCGCGTCGAACGTTACTTCCCGTGGGAGCAACTCGAAGCCGAAGCCAAGCGACGTGCGGCGATCTTGGTAGGCCTGGGGCTCAAGCAAGGCGATCGCGTCGCGCTGGTGATCCCGGAAGGCCACGAGTTCGTCCTTACGTTCGTCGGCGCCACATGTGCCGGTTTGGTGCCCGTGCCGATCTTCCCCCGCGCGAGCTTCAAAGCGATCGATGGGTACCTAGACACGGTGGGCCACATCGTCAACGCGTCGGGCGCCTCGTTGCTGATCACGATGCAGTCCATGTTGGAGGTGGTGAGCCAAGCCCGCTCGCGCACGAGCCAGCTCGAGAAGATCGCGGTCGTTGAGACGCTGTTCGCGAGCGACGTCAGCGTGCCCAAGGTGCAGCTGCCGACGGTCTCACCGGATGATCTGTGCTTCTTGCAGTTCACCTCGGGCAGCACGTCGATGCCGAAGGGCGTCAGCGTCACGCACGGCAACCTGGTCGCCAACGCCAGCGCGTTCCTTGGCCCGCATGGTCTCGACCGACGCAGCGATGATCTCGGCATCACCTGGCTCCCGTTGTTCCACGACATGGGCCTGATCGGCTTCATCCTCGGCACGCTGATCTGCGACATCCCCGTGGTGATCCTGCCGACCGAGACCTTCGCGCGTGGTCCACGTATCTGGATGGAGACGATCCACAAGCACCGCGGCACGATCACGTACGCGCCCAACTTCGCCTTCGCGCTCGCTGCCAAGCGCGTGAAGGATCGCGAGATGGCAGACCTCGACTTGAGCTGCCTGCGGATCGTCGGTTGTGGTGCCGAGCCAATCAACGCGCAGGTGATGCGCGAGTTTGCGGCGCGCTTCGCTGTCGCTGGCTTGCGCGAGAACGCGATCGTTCCGTCGTACGGCATGGCGGAGGCGACCCTCGCGATCACGTTCCACCCGCAGGGCACACCGCTCGTGACCGATCGGGTCGACGCCCAGGCGCTGAAGCAAGGACGCGCTGATGCGAGCTTGGCCTCCGACAGCGTGGAGCTGGTCTCCTGTGGCGTCACCTTCCCCGAGCACGAAGTGCGCGTCGTCGACGAGCAGGGCAAGCGCGTGGGCGAGCGCGTGGTCGGCGAGATCATCTTCCGCGGACCGAGCGTGACGCGCGGCTACTACAACAACGAAGAGGCTTCACGCGAAGGCTACCGCGACGGTTGGTTGCACACCGGCGACCTCGGCTACATCGCGAAGGGCAATCTGTACGTCTGCGGTCGCATCAAAGACTTGATCATCATTCGCGGCGCGAACTTCTACCCACAGGACATCGAGTGGGCAGTCAGCGACGTCGCGGGCGTACGGCGCGGCAACGTGGTCGCCTTCAGCACGCAGCGCGATGGCGAGGAGACCTTGGTGATCGCCGCCGAAGGCAACTCCACCGAGGCCGCCGACATCCGCAGCGCGATCAGCTCGAAGGTCGCCGAAGTGATCGGTCTCAAGGTCGGCCACGTGGCAGTCACACGCGTCGGCAGCTTGCCCAAGACATCCAGCGGCAAAGTGCAACGCCGCAAGACCAAGCGCATGTGGGAAGACGGCGAGCTGGAAGAGCACCCCGCGTAGTAAAGTCGATCCCCTGAACGGGGGGTGGTCCATGGAGACTGGGTTCTCGCGCCTGGGCTTTGTCAGTCGCTACGTGCTGCCGGCGTTGCTGTTGTTTGCGGTGCCGAGCCTAGGTCTCTGGTTCTCGCGGCACGCTCAGCGGGGTTGGGACGCGCAGTTTCTCCGTAGCGTGCACGATGCCATCGCAGCCGATGCCAGCGTCGCTCCCGAGCGCCGTGTCGAGATCGAATCGTTCTATGCGGCCAACCCGCCGTCTTTCCTTTGTGCCGGCGACGCAGACGCCCGCGCTGCGCTGCCGCCAGAATTCGTTGAATCGGCCTGCGGTGACTATGCCCAGCTGCGATGGATCGGGCTGACGTCCCTCGGCAGCATCGCGCTCGGCGTGCTGTCGCTCGTGGTGATCATGCTGTGCGCGACGTTGGCGTTCTCATCGCGGCGCACGCAGTACTTGAGCGTGCTGACGGGCTGGCACTTTCTACGCGCCACCAGCCTGATCCAGGTCCTCGCGCAGGGCTTCGTCGCGGTGATGCTGTCCTTCTGGATGACCGCGTACTTCTTCGAACGCTACTATCTCAAGCTGATCCTCGCGCTCGGTGCGCTCGCGGTCATTGGTGCGTTCGCGGTGATCAAAGCGATCGTGCAGCGCCTTAATGACGACCTGCGCGTGGATGGCGAAGCACTGTCACGCGCGAGCTCACCGACGTTGTGGAAGCGGATCGATGCGATCTGCGAACGACTGGGCACGCGGCCACCCGACCACATCGTGGGTGGCATAGACGACAACTTCTTTGTCACTGAGCACCCGGTCGACGTGCCGAGCGGCCAGCTCACCGGGCGCACGTTGTTCGTCAGCCTCGCGCTGCTGAAGCGTCTGGAGCGGTCGGAAGCGGACGCGGTGCTGACCCACGAAATGGCGCACTTCAGTGGCGGCGACACTCAACATTCCAAGTTGCTCGCTCCGCTGCTGGCGCGGTACGCGACCTACCTGGACGCTCTGTACAGCAACGCGCTGTCGCGGCCGATCTTCTACTTCATGCTGTTCTATCGAAGCGTCTTGGAGCTTGCTCTCGGGCGGAGCTCTCGCGAACGGGAGCTCCGTGCAGATCGTCTCGCAGCGGAGACCACGTCACCCAAGGACATGGCGTTGGCGCTGATCAAGGTGGCCGCATACTCGTCGTACCGCTCGCGCGTCGAGGAACGTCTGTTTGAAGGCAACAAAGCGCACGCGGACCTGGCGATCTCGCAGCGTGTCGCGTTGGGATTCACCGACTACGCCATGGGACCGCGTCTGACCGATGACCTTCATGCGTCGCGCTTTCCGCATCCCTTCGACAGCCATCCACAGCTCGAGCAGCGCATCTCGAACGTCGGCGCGCGCGTCGATCCCAGCGACATCCCCGCGGCTGTCACGGCCGCCGTCAGCGATTCATGGTTTTCGGAGATCGGCGACGCCGACCAAATCGAGCAACGTCTCTGGAAAGCGTACGAGGAGCGCTTCAAGGCAGTGCATGACGCGACGCTGGCCTATCGCTACCTGCCTTCCAATGCCGACGAGCGTGCGCACGTCGAGCGCTATTTCCCCAAAGTGGAGCTGCGGTCCAAGCAAGGAGAGCTGCTGGCGGAGCTCGATTGTGCGCAAATCAAACACGTGAGCTGGGACCAACCACTGGCGTGGGTCGACATCTCGGAGGCGCGCGTCAACGACGCCCTACTCGGCAAGGAATTGAAGCTGGTCGCGAATCTTGATCTGACCACAGTGAAGCGCGAGATCGCCCTCCGTCACTTCGGCGACAGCGATGGCGCCCTGGCCACGATCGAGCGCTACTACGGACGCGCGCTTGCCGCCAAAGCGCACGCATCAGAGGCACGACCGACCGAGCCCGCCTAAGACACGGCGTAGAGGTTGCACCGAAGCCCCATGCCTCCAGGCCAAGAGCGTTTGTTGCGCGGTCACAACGTGGTCATAGACCCACCTTAGGATCTGCTGGGCCGTGCGCTAGGCTAGGAGCGCAATGCGTCGCCTGCTCTTTCTGCTGGCACTCTTGGTCGGGTGCCCGCAGTCGTTTCAGCGCGAGCCAGAGCGCCCGATCGAAACCGACGGCGCGGCTGGTGGCGGAAGCACGTCTGGCACCGGCGGCGACGGCGGCGTCAGCGGAACTGCGGGTGATGGCGGTTCGGGTGGCACCGCGGGATCGAGTGGCACTGGAGGCACCGCGGGATCGAGTGGCACTGG
>JACZCZ010178697.1_pt1 | contig 45750 bp, 74 predicted proteins | sample 8641811 | NCBI WGS metagenome assembly JACZCZ01 (sample SAMN15324610, study PRJNA640507) | soil metagenome | isolation source: intercropping peanut in the first line | place: China: Luxin town, Laibin City, Guangxi Province | collected 2019-07-25 | depth 10cm m | reverse complement strand
TATATTGCTGTCATGATTATTACTCCTATTTATAATCTCTACAATATAAATATAGTAGATAGACGAGTAATTACAAGTAAATCACAGCAAATATAGTTGACAAGGTTAGGCAAATATGGCATATATATTGAATATTACGGCCTACCCCTCTGCGTCAAAGTATTGACATACGGGCAGGTTATCAATGTATCGCAGCGCTTAGTCATCGCGTAACCTCTGCGATAGTAACAAAACCCGCTACGCCTCTTTACAATGCGCACCAGGGCGGGTTACTTTTGCTATTTTAAATCATCTTCATTAATTTCTCCGATGTCGCAATATTTAAGAAAATTATTTAAATTGTTAGCCGCTTCCTGTCCCCTAAGGCTTAGGGTTATAGACTCGCCAAGCAGTCCGACAAACTTTAAATGACTATCTTCATCTTTTTCGGCTTCCATGTGTGTTTGTAATTTTTTAGTATCCAAGTGGCCGTCATTATCAGCCAAGCGTAGCTCTTCTAATTTTTTTTGTGCAGACCGTACTTCAAATATGAAAGATTGAAATTTAAAAGCAAAGCTTTTAGTTCTGTACGTTGTTTATCTTCCATCATTTATCTCCTTTTGTTCCCAAAAAAACAAACAACACTATCACAATAATCGTATGTGTCAATAAATCTGAATCTACAGAAAAAAAACAGAGAACATTAAAAATGCAATATGAAACAATAGAAGAGTTTATATTTATACCTAATGATTTATTAAATAGCTACCCAACCAAAGACAATTGTATACAATGTGAATTAGCGTGGCATTCTGTACGACTTAAAAACTTTAAAATAACAGCTGTAAAAGATGGGTATGGTGTAAACAAATTAACTAATGAGAGGATAGATGGCATCATCGTGGATTTTTCTTTTAGCGCGCCAAAAGGATTATATCAATGAAAAATAAAGATCATTTATACAAGCCTGGTCAATCAGGCAATGAAAAAGGCAGGCCGAAGGGTTCGCGTAATAAATTCACTGAGCATGTATTAAAGGCATTCCTGTCTGACTTCGATATACATGGCGCAGCAGCAATAGTAGCAGTACGAGAAAAAAGCCAGCTTGATTATTGCAAATTAGTTGTCGCATTAGCTAACAAAATGCAAATCATGAAAGCGGACGAAACAGATACTGAAAGACAAGTAGAGCGCGTACAATCACTCATGGAAGACCGCATATTACACTTGGTCTCTGATATTAAGGCCGCCTAAAGTCATATTCCTTATAAGGGCAAAATGTATCCCCTTAAGAGTTTCATTAATACGATCTAAATTATTTCTTATATAAGTTAACTCAGCAAGGGCATAGCCGATAAAAATATAATTAACATTTACATGTGTATCTAAAAAATTTAATGCTTCTGATAGGTAATGCATTTTTAACTCCAACATAGAAAAGTGGCTAGTATACCAATAGGTTGACATAATGCAAATCGAAAACTTTTGGCGCTTAGAAACCTACACAGTGACGGTTGCAAATGGCGCGCAATCATCAGATGCTATTGATTTAGACGGCAGAACACCCATGGCCATTGTGACACCATCTGCGCTCACTGGTACATCACTATCATTTGAAGCAAGTGCAAATGGCACGACGTATTACGATGTCTATACGACTGCAGGCGCTGTACGCTCTATCACAATTGGCGCGTCACGCTACATACCACTTGAGCCCAACTATTTTTTTGGCATCAAATTTATCAAACTTAAATGTGGTAGTGCACAAGCGGCAGAGCGAACCATCATGTTGCTCGCACGGCATATGTGACTACACGCTTATAGTCAATCACGTACAATTAAAACAGCTTAAAACGTTGAAATCGATTTTAGTGATTGTTAAGCTCTCTTTGGGCGTGACAAAAGTAAACTATTCGTAGCTGCTAAGACGGGATGTTGCGCTCGCTTATAGGGAGATAAGCGATGAAGGCAGAAGCGATACTTAATATTATGATCAGGGGAGACATAAGAGAAGTCTTCCAGGAAACTGGCAGAATTATGCCATTGTTTCAAATAATAGAAGCTTATTTACCCGAGTTAGGTTACACATTTGGCGAAATCACCAGCGCCTATCTTTGCGCAGCCGCGCCGTATTATGAAAAGGATAAAATATGAGTGATGCAATTTACATCATCATGAACAGTGGCGGCGACACACTTACCGTTAATCACCAAAAATGGGAACAGATACAGAGCTTTGCTGAAAAAGTATGGGAAGTGGTGGCTGTATTTGAAAATATCGAAGCGATGAAAAAAATGGCGATAACAGATGAAGCAAAAATCATGCTAGTTGATACGCTAATTGAGCGCTATTTCAAACGTGCTGAAGAGATGTATTGATGACGCGCAAGATAATCGAATACGAATATGATTTATGAGAAGAATATCTAAAATTAAATTTATAAAAAGAGGATCAAATGATCCAGATTTTTTATATCGTGCTATTAAAAACATATTAAAAGATCATTGCAATTGCAATATCACAAACATATTTAAGTATAAATATCTTACATGTAGTGGACAAAGAAAATTAGTTTTTGGAATAGAGTATGAGTTTATTGAATATGATTTATAACAGTTTATGCGTTGCGCGTTGATATTATCAACTGCTAAACAGTAATGAGCGTAACAGGCTCTTACCAACGCGTTTTTTATGCGCCGTGCGGTTAGTAAACCTTCCGTATCCATATGCATAGCTGCCTTACTATGCATCGGCGCGCCCTATAACCATTTTACTGGCGTCGGGAATATGGTGATTAAAGAGGCAGCATAATGATTGATATAGAAAAAGAAGTGATTAAATTAATTGGTAAGCGTGCATATGAAGAAATGCAAAAATGCCATGTTATTCCAATTGAGGAAAGATTGAAAAATTACATCACTATAAATAAAGAAGAGGCTAAGCGTTTATTGCGGTTAGAGGATAAGAATGATAGCAGAGCTTACAGTATTACCTAATACCTCTGAGCCACGCGTGACAAAGCTCAGCGATTGTATTCTTATCTGTATCGGTATTTATAGGATAACACTTTTTTATGATATTATGCCACATAATGAGCTGCAAAATTTTCACGCATTTATTGATACTGCTCCACAAATTTTTAAGGCCATTACTAATGCTTTGGTAGATGTTGGCAAAGAAATAAAAATACGCGAAATAAAAGAAAGTATGGGGTTGAATTTGGAAGATAAATTGGCATAATAGCATTATGAATAAATTCGCAGTGTGGTACAAGCCAGAAAAAGCCTGGGTTAATAATAATTTTTTTACAGTCGCGGGAGATGGGGAGCTTTGGTATATTCAATCGGACGAACCTGAACATTTTAATAAAGATGATTTTGTAATTTGCCAATACCTCGGCAAGAGGGATTGTGATGGTACAGAGATTAAAGAGTTTGACCTGCTACAAGACATAGATTACGCTGAAATTTTCTATTTGGAATGGGATAAAGTGAAATTAACGTATAAGGTTATTTTCCCAGAGACTAAGCTTATGTGTAGATATGAGAGAACTTTAAATATTGAAATTACAGTAAACTTAGACCGCTGCAAAATCGTCGGCAATATGTGTGAGCGAAATGAAAATAATCTGCCCTGAATGCGAGCGTGAGCATGGATGACATATTAAGAATTGAGCTTGATGAAGATTTTCATCGTCACACTATACGCTCAATCACAAGTCACTTATATACAGCAGCGCCTATTGCATTTCCGCCTGGAACAAAAGCAGAAGTTTTAGAAAAAAACATTAAGCTCTCTAGGCTTTATGAAGAGAATAAAGAAGCGTTTGAAGCCGTAATTCGAGCGGCTTATGAGCTTGGCAAAGAAGTAGGCGCGTTCTACGCCTGCCAATTTGCGGTTAATAAAAGGGAGTGTGATGAAGAAAAGCCGGAAGAAAATGTTTAAGATTCAAATTAAAAGAGATGCGAAAGAAGCATTAAGAAAATATTTACTTCACATAAAAAAATATCGCAATACTATTTTATATCCAAATAATATTCCAACCATAATTTAAAAAAATCCCCCTAGCCGACTGGAATACTGGTTGGGTGTACACTAGGGTGATAGTGCGCTAAGAAAGCCTATAGCTTCACTATGGGTAGACGAGGCGCATTTTAGCTGACCTACCACGTGTAGGCACAGTAACTGGAGCCGCTTAGGCGGCCCCTGCTTTTTAGACTCATCTAGCATGTCTAGAAGGAGCATCCGAAGCCGTGTAAAAACGGCTTCAGTCTATTCTCGTGGGCCATTTAGTTTGTCCCAATAAGTATTTACTTTATCCCACTCTTCCCTTGTTAATTCTTCAATTAAAGAGCCGACATACAAATTTGAGCATTTATATAAAGAATTTTCATAAATTTTATCTGGGTCAAGGAAAACATTTTCCTTTAAATGATTACCCATATCTCTAATCGTTTTTAACAGATAACACAAATCAGAATTACCAAATAACATTTTATTATCGCTCATAGAGTGCTTAACTAAAAACATATACATATGATTAAACTCCATCCAAAAATATTAAATGCCTTTGTGCCACTCACGATTGCAGGGTGTGTACTATGGCTTGACGGCAGCGATTTTGACACCCTCATTACTGACAGCAGTAATAATGTATCAGCGTGGTATGATAAGTCAGGCTGCGGCAACAATGCAATGCAGTCGACATCATCGACTCAGCCCGTTCTAACATCGCTTGTAAATAGCACAGAAAACAATACTGTTTATTTTGATGGCGCTAAATATTTGACAGCAGCGGATAATGCAACACTCGATTTATCAACAGGTGATTTCTCGCTAATAATTGCTCATATGCCAGCGGTACTTGATACATCCGGTATTTATACCTTGCTGGATAAAGGCAACGGTAATTCTACCGTGGATTATGTCTTACGCTTTGCTAATCAAAAGGCTAACGTATTAACAGGCAACAGTAGCACAAACAATACTTCATCTACTAAAACAACTTATCGCTTAAATATGCAAACGCATTTTGTAGTGTCTGATTTATCAAACACCACTTTGTACTTTTATGACGAAGATAATGACGGCGGCTCTACTACCATTGTAAGTGGTAATGTAAATACGGAATTACTCACAATTGGTGCCAGAGGTAATGGCACGCATGGTTATGTCGGGTATGTTGCAGAAGTCATTGCTTATCAAAAAGCATTAAGCAGTGACGAAAGAAGTGTGCTCTACGATTATTTAAGTACGAAATGGACAGATTCGGATGTGCCCTCGCTTATGAAAAACGATGGCGCATACATTCTAATCAATGATGGCATTGGTAGGTTAATGGTGAATAGTTAAATGGCAACAGTTCAAGACAAGACACTTGACAATTTATCGGCTGTTGCATCCCTTACCACAACTGATTTATTTTATGTGTCACGCTCGCCACACACAGGCGAGGCGACATCTTTAAAGTGCACAGCTGATAAGTTAGTATGGGCAACATCTAGTACAGATAATCGCATTGCGCGCTTTGATGGTACAGCAGGACAAATACAGTCAAGTGGTGTAACCATTGATGATAGTAATAATATAAGCGGTGTTGTACGACTTAATCTTAATTCATTAGCGCTTGGTTCAACCTACAGTGCACAAACACCCGCAGATGGTGTAGCATTGTTTTCGACACAAGTGGTTATTGGCGCAACGTCGGGGACTAAGCCGCTAGAAGTTGCGGCAAGTGGTGGTATTGCGATTGCCCGCACAGATACAGGAAGTAATAATGAACTATATTTTAGCGACAATGGTCAAATTCGCTCAAGTGATAGCGCTCATCGTATTGTGTTTGATCGAGCCAATAATATATTTGATATTATTGAGTATGGGGATATTATTCTTTCCTCTGGCGCTACTTCTGGTACTCGTAATAATTCTGCAAAGCTCACTGCATCGGGTAATCTCTTAGTAGGTACAACAAGTGACTTAAATAAATTAGCCGTTGCCGGTAGTGCCTGTTTCGGATCAACTTTTGTTAGTAATTTGATTAGTTCTAACAGTGTAGCAATTGAAGGTAATTTAGGGGTTGGTATTGTATCAGCTGGTGCGAAAACGGATATTTTAAGTACCTCGACACAACTTAGGTTAACTAATACAACCACCGGTTCAAAGTGGACAAACTTTGCGGTTGATACCAGCGGTAATTTAACAATTACGCCTGTATCAAGTGTAACGGTGACAGGTAGCGGCGTTTACACAGAAGCGTTGTCACTTGTTAAAACAGGTAATACTGGTTCTGTTACGCTCAATCTTGACAATAATAACGCTACAAAAATACATACGGGCGTAAACTTTAAGCGACAAGGTAGCGAGAAAGGCTTTTTTGGTCTCGATGATACGACAGACTCTATCAGACTTAGAATGTCTGCTTCGTTTGATGCAGTTGTGTTTAGCCAAACAGATGGTGATGCGACGTTTTCTGGTGCCATTAGTTTAAGTGGTAACCTTACAGGACCTAATGGTTTGTTTTCAACTTTGGCGCGTGGTGCCACTGTCATCGCTGGCACAACTGCTACTAGCATCCCTGACTCAGTTGCATTACTTGGTGTTCGTTCGGCTGGTGGTGCTGCATTTTGGTCAACAGCCAGCAATATTAATTGGATGAACATATGCGCGCCAAGCGGTGTAGGTGATGCGCAAATATTATTTGGTGCTTATTTTGATGGCGCAGCAATTAAATCAAGTACATCAACTGCAAATTATAAAATACATGGAAGTAGTACCACACTAAAACTGTCATATGCATCCGGCGTATCATATACAAGCAGTATTACGTGGACAGATGGAATTATTCTAAATACATCAGGACAGGTTGGCATAAATAAAGCCTCACCTGACTCTGGCGTCATGCTTCATGTAAGAGGAACATCTGGTACGTCACGGATATTGACTGAAAGTTTTTCAGATGCAAATAAACTAGCAATTGGTAGCCATGATAACGGAACAGATTCTGGTGCCGCATTTATATTTCAGCAAGCTAACAAAGATTTATCAATTGGTACGAATAATACAGAGCGTGTAAGGATTTATAATACGGGATATGTAAGAATCATGTCTGGTTTAAACGTATCAACGTCATCCCATTTAACAGATAATTTGTTAGAAGTCGGAACTCGCTTAGGATCCGCATCTGGTTTTGCTGCAATACTGTGTAATTCAACGTATGGATTAAATATACAAACAAACTCAACGGCATCTCAATCTCTAATTGTAGATAATTACGCAACTTTTAGCTCCAACCCTCATTCCTTATGGCGTCAAAATTTAGGCTCAAGTGCTGCTACGTTATTTACAATAAGACAAGACGGTTTAGTTTATGCAGGTAACGCTACAACGATTGGCACAACGCATGAAAGTAATCGCGCAACAGAAGAAGCTCAAATGTACAACAGAGGTTTTGCCTGGTCAGATGGCACAGCTTTCCAGGGCGGTGTGACAGGTGGCATATCACTAGCTGGCACGCGCTCAACTCCGATAATTTCTGTTAACCAAAATGGATCAGGTGATATTGCCGCGTTTTATGCCGATACCAATGCAAATTTTAGATTTTTGCCTGGATCGTATTTTTTTATAAGTAACAGTGGTGGTGATCCAACCACTCCATCAAGCCATGGAGCAATATATTTAAAATCAGGTGCTCTTTATTACCGAGGGCCATCAAGCGGGACTGTTTCAAATGTGGCACCAGCATAAGGAAATACTATGGCACTTAAAATGACTATTACATATAATCGCATAACATTGCCTAATGCGCATCATCGTGTTGAGTCGGGTTATCGCAGCAAGACGAAAAAAATCCAAACGATTATTGTAAAAACGTGGAAAGATTTTCAAGATGCCAGAGGGGATTATGAGCCGCTTACACATTTTCAAATGATTTTAACAGAATCAGATTTTATCACCCATTTTGCAAACGGGTTTACCGAACAAGCCGGATATGAGTTTATTAGAACAATCGATCCTTTTGAAGAAGACAACCCGTATTTAGGAATTTGCCCTTATAACTTTAAAACTAACAGCATACCAAGCCTTGATTGCGCAGCAGAAAACGATCAACGGTTATTACACAGCTGGACTAACGGCGACATCATTTATAACGAAACATTAGATAAGAATCAAATTTACCAAGATGGTTCATGGGTGGATGAATAATGCCATTTCAATTAACGCACAAATACAAAGGTCGTGTGATACATAACGCTTTCGCACGTGCTATTACCGGTTTTCGCGATCAAGCAATAAAAAAACACTCTATAATTGTGTTAATTTATTTTTCTCGAGAAGCGTTTGAAGAAAATGAAAGTAATTATATTGACTCTGAAACTATTAATGTCGATCCAAAGGATTTTGATAAGTATTTGTCTAACACGGCGCTAAAAGAAAATAATACCACATTTGAAAAAGCAATTTATACGTTTCTCTCAACTATCGATCCCGATGAGGAGGGCACACGCTACCCATCTTGTCGTTTTGATTTTAAGCATGACACAGTCAAAGTATAAGGAAATACAATGAAAATTGAGTTAAATCAACATTTGTGGTCAGCAGATCCAAGTCGCTGTGAAACTATTAAATTAGAAGATGGCTCGCCAGCCACAGCCCGCCGGCTTTTAGCAGATGCTTTATTTGCTAATTATCATGATGAAAAGATTGATAATGAGATAAAATATAAACGCTATAAATTAGGATTAAAAATTCGTGAAATTAGAGAAGATGAAATTGAATTAACCGCAGAACAAGTAGTTGAACTTAAAGATTTAGTTGCACGCGCATACTCAACATTAGTAATGGGTAGACTTTGGGATATATTAGAAGGAAACGACAATGCCACAACTTGAGAGAGAATTTCAACCAAAAACAGTAAGTGATGTCACAACAGCAGATTCCGATAAAACATTCACTGTACCAGCGAACTGTCAATGGAAAATTGCAGAAATTTGGGTGGAATTAACTAGCACAGCAACTGTGGGGAATCGTGTATTGGCTGTCGATATCCAAACATCCGGCGGAACAGTCATTGGTGGTATAACCTCCGCAGCACAACAAGCTGCAAGTAAGTTATACCAATATTCTATTGCACCTGAAAATAATTTCCAAACTAGCCCGACGATAGCGTCTCCCGCAGTGATTCGAGTGAGTCTACCTATATCGGGACGACTACTTGATTCGGGTCAAAAAATTAGAGTATATGAAATTGAAGGTGTGGATGCCGCTGCGGATGACATGCTAGTTTATTTAACTGTACATGAGCGTTCCAAGCCGTGACAACAGAATTATTTAGTTACTTAAGTACAATTTTAGTAAAGTACACTGCGCTTTTTAGGCAATTTTGTCCCGAGGCATACGATCTCGCTAAAAAAGTTAATAATGAATTACCTGACGAGGAGAACTATAAATTACTTACTAAAATAACAGATTTACTTCAAAAAATTAAAGTTTTGCCAGGCGATAAAATATTTTATTATTATGATACCAAAGGAATGCCGCTTGACTTAATCGAAGATTTAGCTAAAGAAAAAAATATAGCGCTAGACTATCAAGGCTTTTACGCGCAACTCAACATTGCACGAGATAAATCAAAACGCGCTAAGAAACACAAAGAATCCTATGCATGAAATTCTTAATTCAGTAGACGCTTATAAAAAACTCGCACTGAATTTACAAAAAGTACCCAATAACGAAAAAAGAGAATTGGTACGTTATCTTTGCCAAGTCGATTTATTTTTTCTCTTATGGTACGGGTGTAATCGTAAAGATATTGCCCGACCATGGTTACTTGAACGTTGTAAAGAAGTGCAAGCTTCGCCAGATGGCCATTTAGATTTGTGGGCGCGAGAACATTATAAGTCGACTATTATCACTTACGGTAAGACTATTCAAGATATTTTAGCAAGCCATGGCGATACACCGCTACCTAAATACGACGGCAAAGAATTAACGTTTACTGTATTTTCTCACACACGACCTATTGCTAAAGGTTTTTTACGACAAATCAAACAAGAGTTTGAAGGCAATGAATTATTGCGTGAAGTGTTCCCCGATATCATTTGGGCAAATCCGCAGAAAGAAGCGCCTAAATGGTCAGAAGATGATGGCATTGTTTTAAAACGCAAATCAAACCCTAAAGAATCAACAGTTGAAGCATGGGGGATTGTCGACGGGCAACCCACCGGTAAACACTTTGATGTCTGCGTTTACGATGACGTGGTGACGGTTGATTCTGTCACGCCTAATATGATTGAAAAAACGCGCGAACGTTGGGAGTTATCACTTAATCTAGGGACACATTATGGCTCAAGACGCTATATTGGTACTCGTTATCACTATAACGATGCTTACCGCACTATATTGGAACGTGAAGCAGCAAAACCTCGCATTTATCCAGCCACACATGATGGTACAGTCGAAGGCACCCCTGTATTCTTAACGCAAGACTTACTTGATAACAAACGCCGCACAATGGGTCCGTATACGTATAGCGCCCAAATGTTACAAAACCCAATTGCGGATGAAAACCAAGGCTTTAAACGGGAATGGTTGCAGTATCACAAGGGCAGTGATGGCAGTGGTATGAATATCTACATTACTGTTGATCCGGCTAATGAGAAGAAACAAACGAATGACTTTACCGTCATGTGCGTGATTGGTTTAGGACAAGATCAAAATTATTACTTACTCGATATAATACGCGACCGCCTCAATTTAACCGAGCGAGGCGATAGATTATTTGAATTACATAAACGGTGGCGACCTATTAAAGTCGGCTATGAAAAATACGGCATGCAAGCAGACATTCAGTATTTTAAAGAACGTATGGCGCGCATGAATTATCATTTCCCGATTCAAGAGTTAGGCGGAAAGCTTGCGAAACATGACAGGATAAAGCAATTAGTACCAACTATGCAATTAGGACGTTGGTATATTCCTGAAACATTATTTAAAACCGATTACGAAAAAAAATATAAAAACATCATCGATATTTTTATTAACGAAGAATACTTACCGTTTCCGGTGGGTATTCATGACGATATGCTCGATGCGCTTGCACGGATTATGGATGAGGATATGGGGGCAGTATTCCCTATAGCTGAGAAACGCGACTACAATCAAGGAAGATACAGTGGATACAGCGGAAGCACAAGCCCTTGGGCAGCATGACGATGATGATTTAGTAACATTAATTGTACGTAATCTTAAAAAAGCGCGCGAGCATATGCATGAATGGCGCAGAGAAGCACAAACGGATTACGACTACTATGCATCACATCAATGGGATAAAGCGGATGTTGAAAAGATGCAGTCCGAAAACCGAGCGGCCGTCACCTTTAATCGCGTCGCGCGTACGATTAATGCCGTGACTGGTCTTGAAGCGCAAAATAGACAGGAAGTGCAGTTTTTACCGCGTGAAACGCAAGATTCAGGTGTAGGTGAACTCTATACCAATGCAGCAAAATGGGTGAGAGATAATTGCGATGCGGAAGATGAAGACAGTGAAGCATTCCAAGATGCAGTGATTTGCGGGATAGGGTGTACTGAAACTCGAGTTGATTACGATGAAGAGCCAGACGGAAAAATTATTGTTGACCGTGTTGATCCCATGGAAATGCTTGTTGATTGTCATGCAAAAAAAAGGAACTTTGATGATGCAAAGTGGATAGCACGTATCAAAGAAGTCACCCGCCTTGAATTTGAAGAAATGTGGCCAGGACATGAAGATGTAGAACCAAGTAAATTTTGGTTAGCTATTGATAATAATTCACCTCATCAAGCTGATGAAGCGCATCTTTATAAAAACGATCAAGCGGATTACCGGTCCCCTGATGATATTTTTCATGTTATCCAATATCAATGGCGGGAACTTGAAACCTTTTACCGTGTATTAAGTGATTCTGGTAAGGTCGTTAATTTGGATGTCAAAAAGTTTAATAAGCTTAAAGAGTACATTGCGCTTAAAGGCTTGCGTTATGTCAAACAGCAGCGCTATACCTATAAGCAAGCTTTTGTCTCAGGTCGCACGTTGCTTGAAAAAACTGAAGCACCAATTAACCGCTTTTCCTTTCGTTTCATGACGGGTCTACGCGATAAAAATAAAAATTATTGGTTTGGTTTGGTAAGACTCATGCGCGACCCGCAAATGTGGGCAAATAAATGGTTAAGCCAAATTTTACATATCATCAATACCAATGCCAAAGGCGGCGTCATAGTTGAAACTGACGCGGTAACAAATGTGAGTAAGTTTGAGGAAAATTGGGCAAAGCCAAACGGTATCGTTCAAGTCAATCCAGGTGGTATTCAAAAGATTTTACAAAAAGAAGCGCCACGTTACCCTGAAGGGTTAGACCGGTTATTACAATATGCGATGTCTGGTATTAACGATATTACGGGTGTTAACACCGAGTTATTAGGGTTAGCTGACCGCATTCAGCCAGGGGTGTTAGAGGCACAACGTAAACAAGCCGGTATTACAATATTATCTGCGTTCTTTGATTCAAAACGCCGTTATTCTAAAGAACAAGGGCGTGTACTTATTCAATTCATTCAAAAATACATAAGCGACGGTCGTCTCATCCGTGTGGTTGGGCAAGAGGGTGCGAAGTATGTTCCGCTAATGAAACAAGAGGATGTCATGGAATTTGACATCATTGTCGATGAAGCGCCAAGTTCACCGAACATGAAAGACCGTGTATTTAGTGTGCTCGTGGCATTATTACCGCCTTTATTGCAAGCAGGTATTCCTGTTCCGCCTGATATTTTAGATTATGCGCCTATTCCCGACGCCTTAGCGCAGAAGTGGAAAGAAACACTTAATAACAATCCACAAAAACAACAAATGCAGCAGTTGCAAGACATGCTCATGCAACTTGAAGTGCAAGGTAAATCACTGGAAAACCAGGAAACTGAATCTAAAACAGCACTTAACTATGCTAAAGCTAATAAGGAAGCTGCAACCGGTGAAGATGAATTAATGCAAGCTCGACAAAAAGCAGGCATGGAACAGGAAACGCATAAACAAAATTTACACATGGATATGCAGAAAATGGTAAACGAGCAAGTGCGCAAAACTATTGAAATGTTGTTAACGCAAAAACGCAAAGATTACGAAACCGATATGAAAATGAAGCAGCAAGAACGCATGGCGTCAGCTAAAAATAAACAGGAGAAAGTATGACAGACAATGTATCCATAAGCGATGAACAAATGGATGAATTTTTCGAAAAACGGGGCGAAGTAGAATTAGGCGACAATCACACAACAGTTGAAAACGCAGAAGTTGCAAACGACCCAGTTGAAGAAAAAAAAGAAGAGGTAAGCACACCTGAAAAACAAGAAGCGGCAAAACCAGAGGAACAGCCTAAACTTGTTCCCTTAAAAGCATTGCAAGAAGCGCGCGAGGAACGTAGACAGTACCAAGAACAGTTAAATGAACTGCGTAAAAAAAATGAAAAGATGGAACTTACTTTTCAGCAATTTCAAGCAAGGTTAATGCAAAAAGAACAAGAAGACGCGCCTAAGTTTGAAGATGATCCAACTGAAGCATTACGTTATCGCCAAGAGAAGATTGAGGAAAAGATCTCAGAACAAGAAAGAACACTATCAGAACAAAAACGTATTCAAGAGCATCAAAAAGAACTTACTAATTTGGTAGAAAGGTATAATCAAAAAGCGCAAGAATATATTAAGGATAATCCTGATTTTTGGGATGCCTATAATCATTTGAGACAAATTCAATACAATGTTTTTGTCAATTCTGGTTATAACGAGCGAGCAGCCGCAGAATTGTTACAAAATTATGAGATAGATATTGCTCGTCGTTCAGAAATGGAAGGCGCAAATCCAGCCGAACGTATTTATTCTGCTGCTAAAGCCTTAGGGTATTCCAAACAAGTGGCTGCCACTGCTAAAACAGAACCCGAGAATAAACCCGATGAAAAAACTATTGAGGAACAAGCAAAAAAATTAGAATCAATTGAAGATGGGATAAAGAAAAATAAAAGTCTTGGTAATGCAGGTGGTGAAACACCTAAAGCCAACCTGACACTTGAAGAATTAGCTGAACTAAACGGCGATGAATTTGATGCGCATTGGAAGCAGATTGAAAAAATAATGCGCCGTAAATCCGCTTGAGGAAGCGTATTCCTCTCCCTCCCAGTTACGGGATTTGTAACTGTTCGTTGCCAGCGAACGTGTCGCTGTGTACTCGCCCATTTCTGCGTCAAAGAAATAAGGAAATTTTTATGACAATTTTTTGGAGATTAACACATGGCAACTACTCAGTATGGCGTGAATCATCCATTGGCCGTCAAAGTATGGTCGAAGAAGTTATGGCATGAAGCGCTAAAAAGCACAATGGGGTATAAGTTCTCTGGTAAAAGCACAGACAATATGATTGTGCTTAAAGAGGAATTATCTAAAGGCGCGGGCGATACCGTTTACCAAGGTTTACGTATGCGCGCAACGGGAGCGGGTATTCAAGGTGATGGCACTTTAGAAGGTAATGAAGAAGCCTTAACCACGCACCGTGACTCTCTCATCATCAATCAATTACGTCACGCGGTAAGAACTGACGGTCGTATGAGTGAACAACGTGTATTATTTGATGTGCGTGAAGAAGCTCGTATGGCGCTTCAAGACTGGTACGCTGAACGTATTGATGAATCTTGGTTTAACCAATTAGCTGGTAATACCGGACAAGGCGATACCCGCTACACGGGCAATAACGCAACGACTGCACCAACGTCTGATCGCATCGTGTATGCCGATAATCGTGTGAGTGAAGCCGATGTGGAAAGCGCTTCTGTTTCTACAACTATGAACCTTAAATGGATTGATTACGCCATTGAAAAAGCGAAAACTACTGCGCCGCGTATGCGTCCTATTACGGTTGATGGTCAAAAGAAATGGGTTTGTTTCTTACATCCTTATCAAGTGACTGACTTGCGTACCTCAACTGCAACCGGTCAATGGTTAGATATTCAAAAAGCCGCAATGCAAGGTGGAAAGATTTCAGGAAATCCTATCTACACTGATGCGCTAGGCGAATATCACAATACCATTTTGTTTGAAAGTGAATTTGTACCGAGTGTTACAACGGGCGTCTACCGTGCCATTTTCTGTGGTGCGCAAGCCGCGACGATGGCATTTGGTCAAGAAAATTCACCTAACAAAATGACGTGGGTGGAAGAGATGTTCGATTATCAAAATCAATTCGGTGTTGCAGCCGGCATGATTTGGGGGGTGAAGAAATCGGTCTTTAATAGCCAAGACTTTGCCACAATCGTCATCGCAACACATGCAGTTGCCCACGGTTAATAAGGAGAGAGATACATGGTTACATTAACTGCAACTGCTGCAACCTCAGCAGTACCGCTTAAGATGTTAGAAAACGGCACATGGATGATCAACGCACGTTGGCAAAATCCAGGCGCCGTGCAAATTTCTGCATCAGCAACCACGGTGTTCATGGCGCGTATCCCTCACGGGGTAACCGTTTGTGATAACCATACATACGTTTCAAGTGGCGCAGACACCTGCCCTTTCGTCACCGGCATGGAAACCACATTAAGTGATTTCGCAACCGGCGGCACAAAAGGCGTTATTCTACGCCCATCAAAGGGGCTGCCTTACGATGTATCAGTCAGTGACGATGCCGTAATACGTTATAAGTATTTCGGGGTAACTGTTACACCTGGTACGACAACAGCAGCGGTTGATATCAAAACATCTATCTTGTGTCAAAAAACAGATAGCTGATAAGTAAGGGGGCATCATGCCCCCTTTTTATGGGGAGTTATGAAGGAACATAATATAACAAGACAAACGGTATTTGATGAAGCCGTTAAACACCTCGATGAAAAGAATTATGACGCAGCCATTCACGGCCTTAATTTCTTACTCGATCATAATCGTGAGGAAGCACTTGTCATTTACATGTTGGCAAATTGCTTTGAGAAAAAAGGCTATTATGCTTTAGCAGAAATATTGTTGAAGAAAGCCATTGAACTTGATCCTTCCAATCACGTGGCTTATAACAATCTAGGTTGTATTTATAAAAAAACCATGCGTTTAAAGGAGGCGCATACCGCTTTTGAAACTGCTATTAAAAACTGTGACAAAGACACAAAAGACACAGGTGGCAAACTGTTACTGCCAGGGTATTACAATAATATTGGCAGCCTCTATGTCAATAACGGCACCCCTGATAAAGCAATAGAATACTACGACAAAGCACTAGCAATGGTGCCAGATGATCCAGATGCTACTCGCAATAAAGCATTTGCCTTACTTGAAAAACGTATGTGGAAAGAAGGCTGGCATTATTGGGATTACGACAAATCACGCAAAAATCGTGAATGCTTAAAACATTTACCGCGATGGAATGGCGAAACAGGTAAAACCGTTTTAGTTTATGGAGAACAGGGCTTAGGCGATGAAATCATGTTTGCATCTATGCTGCCTGATTTAATGAAAAAATGTAATGTGATAATTGATGCACACCCACGTCTTGCCAATACCTTTCGTTACTCTTTCCCAGGTGTACCCATTTATGGCTCACGAAAACAACCCGAACTCTCATGGTTGCAATTTCACAATATTGATTGTGAATTGCCGATGGGTTCATTGGGTAAATTTTTTAGGAACAGTGACAGTGATTTCCCCAAAACACCTTACCTCAAAGCCAAGCCCTTTACCGGCTACCAACTTGCTAAAGATAAATTAAACATCGGTATTAGTTGGATAGGTGGCATAGAAAGAACCTATCGAGAATATCGCTCTATGCCGCTTGAAGCATGGGGAGGCATTGTTACCCAAGAGGCTAACTTTATCAGTTTGCAATATACGCAACGCGCACGCGATGAAGTCAAAGCCGTTAACGAAAAATTAGGCATTAATATACAACATTGGCAAGACGTGATTGATGATTACGAATGGACGTTTGAATTAGTTAATGAGCTTGATTTAGTCATTACCGTCTGCACGTCACTGCTACATGTGGCGGGTTCATTAGGGAAAGATTGCTGGTTGCTAACGCCTTCTCGTCCACCGTGGACGTGCGCCATTAAAGGCGATTACCCATGGTATGCCTCCGTCAAACAACACCGTCAAATTGGGGGTGATTGGCAAACCGTTCTTACCAAAATTCAGGATAACTTATGCAATTTATTAGTGAAGAATACAAAAAATTAAATACACAACTACATGATGACAATGTGCATTATGGTACGCATAGTATTAAATGGGCCGCCGATATCATCCAATGGGCCATGCAGCTAAAAACCCAAGATATTCTCGATTACGGCTGCGGCAAGGGCATATTAGGCAATAATATGCCGTTTGCGATTAAAGAATACGATCCTGCTTTTGAAAAAAAGAGTGCTTTGCCACGACCTGCTGACATAGTCGTGTGTACTGATGTGCTAGAACACATTGAACCTGAGTACCTTGATAATGTATTAAATCATTTGCAAGACTTAACACGCAAGATTGGTTTCTTCACAGTGGCAACCCGCCCTGCATTAAAAACATTACCAGATGGTAGAAATGCGCATCTAAGTCTGCATGATATTGGTTGGTGGCTGCCTAAGTTTTTAGAGCGATTTACATTATTCATGGTTCAAAATTTTAATAACCAAGAGTTTTTAATTATTGTTAACCCATTACAAAGGTAAGTTATGCTAAAAATATTTATTGGATATGACCCACGACAACAAGTTTCATATAATGTATTACAAAGTTCCATTATCAAAAGCGCATCGGTTCCGGTTTCAATCACACCACTTATTATTGAACAACTACCTTTACAACGACGCGGGTTAACTCCATTTACGTACACTCGTTTCTTAGTGCCTTATCTTTGTGATTTCGAAGGATGGGCGTTGTTTTTAGATGCAGACATTCTAGTAAATCACGATATCAGTGAATTGTTTGATTTAAAGGATGATAAATACAGCGTCATAGTGCGCAAGGGCGAGAAAAAGTTTGAGTGGGCATCCGTCATGCTTTTTAATAACGCTAAAAACAAAATATTAACACCAGAATACATTGAATCAGCAGAAGCCATTCATACCATAAATTGGGTTCAAGACGAAGAAATAGGTGACATTCCTGGAGAATGGAATTTTTTAGTTGGCTATGATGAGCCTCGCCACGATGTGAAATTATTACATTATACACAAGGCGTCCCATATTGGCCGGAAACGCAATATTGTGATTACGGTTATCTCTGGAAAGACGAAGTGCAAGCTCTGACCTCAGCATTACCGTGGTCACATTTAATGGGGACTTCAGTCCATGCAGTGGATTGTAATGGCTATAAACTTCCAAAATATTTGTTTGATTTACAAAAACAAGCGCCAAAACCAAATTATGTAGAAGCAGTTGAAACTTTTTTAGGGATACGCCATGACTACATTTAGTGTAATTAAATCTCGTATTGCTGATGATTTGAACCGCGATGATATTGCCACACAAATTGGTATTGCAATTAACCGCGCGATTAAATTCTATGAAACTGAGAAGTTCTTCTTTAACGAGGGGCGCACAACCTTCAGCACTGTTGCCAATCAGCAAACCTATACTGAAGCGCAAATGAGCGCAACCGCTGGTGTTAAGGTAATTGATTACGCCTCCATTAGCATTTCTAATACTAATCAAGAATTGCAACCCATTACCTACCAAGAATTACAGCGCAAGGATATTTCTGGTTTGGCTGGTTATCCAGACTATGTGGCGATTTATAACAAAACGCTGTACATGTACCCTAAACCTAATAGTACATGGACGGTTACTTTATCTTACCAACCTTCTTATGACGAATTAAGTGCTGATGCAGATACCAATGCTTTCATTACGCATGCAGCGGATTTGATTGAAGCGCGCGCGAGGTGGTGGATAAGTTCACGTATTACGAAAGATAAAGAAGAAGCGCAAGACGCTAAGACAGAAGAAATTGAAGCGCTTTACGCATTGCGTCGTAAAACAATGAATTTGCTTAGCACTGGCTTAATTGAACCTTGTGAGTGACACCATGGATAAATATTTACTTGCATTAAATGAGATCATGAAACTTGATGAGTTAACCGATGGCGCAGAGCCCATTAAAAAAGAACTCCAAGATATACGAGATTACTTTGTTATTTTATCTTCATACATTGACGAAGAATTCAACCAAAGTAATTTAAGCGAAGATTGTAAATATGCTATTGAAAAATGTGCGCATTATATATTTAGACTTGCGCGATATTATCCAATGGAAGGTGCAATGGCTGATGTTAGAAATCCAGCAAGCTTTGCTAAATTACCGATTGAAACATTAAAGAAAGAAATTGTTGGTTCTTATTGGGGGAAAGTCAGCACTGAAATTTCCCATTACCTAAATACAACAAAACGATTTTTACTTCTAAATTTCCCAGAATTTACTGAAGACAATATGCGGGCACGTGAAATGCTTAAAAAAATCGCTGGTATTTTTAATGTATTATTAAAAGGGTATCGCCGTGATTGAAATAGGGGAATGGTTGCCGGATTTACCTGCGTTAGATAATCCAGGCGTATTAGATGCTAAAAACGTTTTACCTTTTGGCAAAAGTTATCAATCATTTCCATCGCTGTCTGTATTCTCAAGCGCAATAACAGCCAGATGCCAAGGGGCTTTTTCGGCAAGAGATAAAGATGGGAATGCGTATAATTTCTTTGGCGATGCCTCTAAGCTTTATCAAATCAGTTCGGGCACCACGCCAAGTGATGCATCAAAGGTCGGTGGATATACTACAGCCGCTGATGAAAATTGGGAATTTGCACAATTTCTAGGGAATGAAATTATTGCTACTAATTTTGCTGATACTATGCAAAGTTATGTGATGGGGACAAGTTCTGTGTTTGCAGATGTCACAGGCACCCCACCTAAAGCACGTCATGTCGGCGTTGTAAGAGATTTCCTGGTTGTCGGCAATACCTTTGATGGTAGTGACGGTAATGTTCCAAATCGTGTGCGGTGGGCTGGTATTGGCACCTCAACGAGTTGGACAGTATCTGCTACTACACAGGCGGATTATAACGATTTAGCAGGTGATGGTGGGTGGGTAAAAAAAGTAGTAGGTGGTGAGATTGGCACCATCTTTCAAGAGCGCGGCATATGGCGCATGACATATGTCGGCTCTCCTAATGTGTTTCAGTTTGATAAAGTTGAAGATAATCGAGGAACGCTTGCCTCAGGTTCAGTAGTGAAAGCTTCTAACATGATTTTTTATCTAGGGCTTGATGGCTTTTATATTTTCGATGGGCAACGTTCTTTACCAATAGGCGCGGATAAAATTGATAAGACGGTACTTAATGAGTTAGATACCACGTATTGTAATCGCATTACAGCCGTTGCTGATCCAGATAATAAGTTAATCTTTTGGGCGTATGCGGCAACAGGCAACACCTCAGGATTAAGCAATAAAGTGCTTATTTACAATTATGCTCCGAATGCAAAAACGCGGTGGGCATATGCAGAACCTGGCAATATTGAAGTCTTATGGCAATCCATTGCAACCGGTTACACGTTAGATGGATTGGATACAGTAAGCAGCAGCATAGAAACATTAGGATTTTCTCTTGATTCGCGCGTATGGACGGGGGATAACCGGCTGCTATCTGCCTTTAATAGCGATCATAAATGGGCAAACTTTACAGGTACTGCATTAGACGCTCAGGTTGACACGCGAGAAACTTCTTTAACACCAGGTAAACGCACAAAGATATCGCGTGTTCGACCTGTTATTGATGGCTCAGGTACTATCACTGTGCAAGTCGGTGAACGCAATAAACAAAACGAGGATGAAACATTTGGTGCAGCCACCAGCGTCACCACATCAGGAGACGTACCCGTTCGTAGTAATGCGCGCTATCACCGCTTTCGTTTAAACGTTTCGGGTGGGTTTAACCATATTCAAGGCATCGATGTTACGAAAAGCACAAGCGGGGGCGATAGATGAGCGCGTTTGATTTACCGCCCACCTCCAATCTAGAACCACTGGAATGGTTACGACGCCTCTCCCGTGTTGTAAATGGGATAATGGGCGGGAAAACCAATAATACGGGTAGCGTTACATTAACTGCCAATGCAGGCACCACAACAGTGACAGAAACAGATGGTAGATTAGGTAACGATACAATTATTCTGTTCATGCCAACTACTGCCAATGCAGCAACAGAATTTGGTGCAGGCAGTTTATATGTGTCTAGTCGTAATGTAATTAACAAAACCTTTACTATCACACATGCTAACAATGCACAAAATGATAGAACTTTCAAGTATATTTTGGTGGGCTAATGGAATTACGTGTTGTCCCTTCTCGTTTTTTAAGAGGTAATTGGCGATCGATAAAAAAAATATTACAAACCGCATTACCTTATTCAGGCGATACGTGGACGCTTGAGAGTATTTATAAAGATTTAAAAGATGAATATTGCCAACTGTGGGTTGCAATTAATGACAAATATGAAATTCAAGCCGTATGTGTTACTAAAATTGTTATTTACCCCACAGGAAAACGGTTAAGTATAGTTGTGGTAGCAGGATTTAATATTCAAGAATGGATTTCATATTTTAAAGCAATAGAACGTTTCGCTGAAGATAAAGGATGTGATATAATAGAATTTGTCGGACGCCCTGGTTGGGAACGTATGCTAAAAAGGAAAGGATTCCATAAGACGCATATAGTAATGCGGTATATCATAGGAGAGTGATATGGGTAGCGACAGCACGCCATCAACGACAGCGACGCAGCAGACACAACAATCAGGGCCACCCGATTATATTAATCCTTATATTCAGCGGGCATTGCCTCAGCTCGAGCAACAAGCATTACAAACACCTCAATTCTTTCCTGGTTCAACCATTGCTGGATTTTCACCGCAAACAGAACAAGCGCTAAATTTAACGCAGCAACGCGCAACTAACGGTTCTGCTTTGCAAAATGCAGGTAACCAAGCACTAACTGATACTGCGAGCGGGAAATATTTATTTGGCGGGGATGGATTTAATGCTGCCTATCAAGCGGCTGCAAATAAAATTATCCCCCAAGTGCAAAGTTCGTTTGCAGGTGCGGGCAGACTTCACTCGGGACTTGCCGAACAAGCGCAAACGTCGGCATTAGCTGATGCGTTTGCTGGATTGTACGGACAAGAGCGCAATAACCAAATGCAGGCCGCGGCTCTTGCTCCAAGTTATGCGCAAGCTGATTACAATGATATTAACCGCTTAGCTGATGTCGGTGCACAACGTGACAACTTAGCGCAGCAACGGATTAACGAAGACATTGCACGCTTTGACTTTAATCAAAATGCACCTTTGCAACGGTTACAACAATACTTGCCGTTACTTTATGGCGCGCCTGGACAAAACATTACGATTAATGGTTCGCAAACCTCCCCGCTTTATCAAAACAGAACAGCGGGCGCTTTAGGCGGTGGATTAATTGGAGGTCAAGTTGGTTCGCAGTTTGGGCCATGGGGTGCCGGTGTTGGCGCAGGTTTAGGTTTATTGTCAGGATTATTCTAATGGCTGGATTATTAGATTTATTTAATGCTCCACAAGTACCAGGTTACCAAGGGCAACTAGGTTTATTGTCACCTGCTGCCATATTAGGTTCTGCGTTATTACAAGCTTCTGGTCCATCAAAAACCCCGACATCCTTAGGCCAAGCATTGGGTGCAGGTTTTCAGAACATCGGTCAGCAGCAAATGCAAACGCAACAGTTAATGCGCCAAGCCAATCAAGATGCATTACAGAAGAAACAAATTGAAGCTAACATTGCAAATCAAGCCGCACAATTAGGTATAGCACAAACGCAATTAGGATTTCAAAAAGACGACAGGGCACGCCAACAAGCGGCGATTGATCAAATCACACAAATTTATGGAACGCCAGGTAGTTCTCGCGGTGTGCCTTATGCAAATGTGCCTGGCACAGGATTACTAGGTGGCCAATTATCACAGAGCCAAGCGCAAGCACAAATGTTGCCTGCGTTACTTAAAATTAATCCTTCTGCTGCAATAGGTCTATTGGCTAAGCAAGATGATTATAGTGCGCCGAAAGCGGTCAAACTGCCAGATGGAAAAAGTGCATTAGTTCAAGTAAACAATAGGACAGGCGCAGTAAGGCAAATACAGGGCGTTTTCCCAACGGGCGGCGAGGCCGATAAAGCGCCTTCTGGCTTTGCATGGAATACACCAGGTGATCCAAACTCAGGTCTTAAAGCCATACCTGGCGGCCCTGCCACAAGATTTACTGGTGATACTGCTAAATTATTAGGGTATACAGATGAAGGCTTACGCTTTATAAAAGATTTTAAAGGGCTAACACAACCTGAAATTAAAGATAAAGATACAGGAGCAATTATTCAAAAAGCAGGCCCTGTTACTGGCATTGGGAAACAATGGAATTTAGGCGTTGCTGGTGCTGGATGGTTAGCGCCTAATCTCTTAAGAAGCCCACTTAATCAAAAAATTGAATTTTTACAAAAAAATCTCAGCGACGTTATCACGCGTATGCGCACAGGCGCAGCATTAAATGACAGCGAAGTTGAACATTATTTAAAATTAATTCCAAGATTTGGGGATAGCGACGAAACTATTCAATATAAATTAAATGAATTTGAAAAAGGCTTTAGACAGTTACAAAATAATATTCGTCCCCAATCAAATAATGCGTCAGGTGGTGAATATGAATTGACGTATGATCCTAAATCAGGAGCATACCAATGACCATCGTTAATGTAACAGGTGTAGGTAGAATTAAATTTCCTGATACGATGAGCCAAGCTGAAATAGCGCAAGTCATCGATAGAGACTTCAATAAACGCGAAGCTCCTGTGCAAGCTGACCAACCAGGTATTTTAGGCCAAGGTTTAATTGGATTGGGAAGTGGAGTTACACGATTAGGCCAAGGTGCAAAACAACTTGGGTTACTAGCAGGAGAAAATTTAGGTTTATTAGACCAAGGTACAACCAAAAACTACACGCGAGACGTACAACAAGAACGCGCCCTTTACGATCAAACACCTGTTGCTAATAGTGCTGCCGGTATTTTAGGGCAAATAGCCCCAGAGATAGTAGCTGCATTAGCGGTACCTGGTGGCATGACAGGTGGATTGTTAAGACGTATGGGCACAGGCGCATTAGCTGGTGGCGGTATTATGGGCGCTCAATTCGTACCAGAAGATGGTTCGCGCTTAGAAAATGTAGCTGCAGGAGCCGCATTAGGAGGTGCTGCGCCTGCTGTTGTAAGCGGAATTAAAGCAGGCTATGGATTACTTTCTAGAGGGAAAAATGCTGCTATTAATGCAGTAGCACCCGAAACGCAAACAGCAAAAGAAATTAGAGATTTAGGTGATAAATTTGGTGTTCCCGTATTAGGCGCTGATGTAGGCAATCCCACCGCTGCAAAAATAGGAAGCGTGCTCGAACAAGTTCCTTTCTCAGGTCAAACCGATTTACGTTTAACACAGAACACGCAATCTAAAGTTGCCGCTGAGAAATTAGTAGATAAAGCTAAAAATGAAATGGATTTAACAGAATTTGGTGGTAGCGGTGGCTTAGCACGCTTACAAGAGGTTGCTGCAACACCAGGTAAGCGTCAACATGCAGCACAAGAGCTTTTAGACAAGATTGAAAACTCTGGTGATGATTGGAATAAGATAATACAAAATAGCGGTAATGTTGGTTTATTACAAAAGAAATTAATAGCAGATAAACTTTATGATGCCGTGGCTAAACTTGCGCGTGGTGCCGGCAGGATTGCTTTAACTAATACTAATAAAGCAATTAATTCAGGACTTAACTTTTTAAACAAGAACCCCGTTCTTGATAAAGAAACGATGTCACTTGTTAGCTCTATTAAATCACGCCTTACGCAAGAAATTGATGAGATTCCTGGTAGCAAAATTGTAGACGCATCAGGCAACCCGCTAGTTCCAGGAGTAGAGGCGACAACAAAAGCAAAGCAATTAACATTCAATGAACTTAGAGAATTTCGATCAGCATTGGGAAATAAAATAGAAGATTACTATACGGGGAAAAATACAGCAATTGGCAAGACTGGCGCTAAAACTCTACAAAAAATCAAAAATGCAATTGAAAAAGATATGGAATCGTTTGCTACTAAAAAAAGTGGAGCAATGAAAGAGGCATGGCGCAAAGCAGATAGATATTACAAAAAAGAGTTAGTACCATTCAAAGATGTTCAACTTGCCAAAGCATTAAAAACTGCTGATGCTGATACAATTTATGGTACATTTATTAAATCTTCAGGAGGTTTACATAGTAAACCCACGCGTTTTTATAATGCGCTTGATGAAAAAGGGAAAGCCGCAGTACGCTACGGTATGGTTAAAAATGCTTTAGAGGATGCTTTAAATCCTTCTGGCTCCGGTGTAATATTTAGTCCCGCAAAATTTGATTCCTCATTAAATAAAATATCAGGCGCTAAAGAAGTTTTCTATAGCGGGCAAGCCAAAAAAGAACTTGAAGGGTTTCAACGATTAATGCGCGCAACACAACGTAGCGGGCAAGTCGCTGAGAATCCAGCAACAGGCAATCGGTTAATTACTGCAAGCATTTTAGGCGGAACGGCGGTGGGGACTTTAATTAACCCGTCTTTTTTAGCAACTGCAGCGACCGCTGGCGCGTTAAGCTATGGGCTACAACGTTTGCTCAATTCAAACGTAGGGCGTAAAGCATTACGTGATGCCGCAACAGGAAAAGAAAATACCAGACTTTCCAAGGATGGAATGGAACGAGCAGGTAGGTTACTGAGAGGCGCAATATTAGAACGTATGGGGCAAGAATCTGAAGAAGAATCAGGTTTATTAACTAATTAATCCATGGAGGGATTAAATGAGTGATATCGGCTCATGGAGCACAACCGCTGCATCAAATAATTTTGCAACCCCTGATGGGTGGCCAGAAGGACAAGCGCCTAGTACAGTAAATGATTGCGCCCGTGAAATGATGCGCGCGGTTAAAGCCCAAATTGATGATTGCGAATGGTTTAACAGAAAACATACGCCTACCCGCGCAAGTGCTACGTCATTTACCGTTGCCACAGATTTAACCTCGGAGTACCACGCAGGTAGGCGGCTCAAATTATACGACTATTCTACGCTTTATGGAACTATTTCGTCTTCGAGTTATTCGGCACCTAATACAACCGTGAACGTGACAATGGATTCAGGCTCGCTTACTGCAAGCTTAACTTCGTTTGCACGGGCGATAATGTCTGTTACTAACCGTTCCTTTCCATCAATTGTATACGATACTGCGCCTAAATTAGGCGGTAACTTAGATGTCAACGGGAAGACAATCACCTCAGCATCTAATGGTGACATTCCAATTACACCAGATGGCACAGGTAACGTTATCTTAGACGGCCAAAAATGGCCGCAAGCAGATGGTTCTGCTAACCAAGTATTAAAAACAGACGGTTCCGCGCAGTTATCCTGGACAACAGTCACACAAGCAGCAACTCAAGCGGAAATGGAAGCCGCCGCTTCTAACACTGTTTATGTTTCACCTGGAAGATTCATTTATTCGCCTTATGCATTAAAAGCGTGGGCGCACATGGTTGATACAGGTACAGCATCATTAGGGCAAAGCGCAGGGATGGCGTCTGTGACAGATGTTGGCGTTGGGCGTTACCGGCTCACTATGTCAAACACCATGTCTGCTGCAACTAACGCGCCTGTTGCATTAGCGCAACGCCCTGACTCAAATGACAGGTTGCTGGTTTCATTGGCGCAAGGGGTGGCCATGACAACAACTCAATTTACGTTGCAATGCTACGGCGAAACTGGTGCTTCAGTTGATGCATCCGTTGTCACCGTATTAGTCGCAGGAGATATCTAATGTTATATAGCAATATACGGGGCATCATTGAGTTAGAGGACGGCGGAGTTGGTATTTGTAAGATATTTAACAGTCGTATTGCTGAATTAATGGCATTAATGAAAGAAGAAAAGTTAACTGAAAACGAAGCGCATGTCTTAGCCATTAAAGAAAGTATGTGCGAAACTGATAAACGATTTCGTATGTGTGATGTCAATGATATTGATATCGATCCTTTATATAGAAAAGCATATGACTACAGCCATACCGGCAAGCCTTGCAAATTAAACATTGCTAAAGCACGTGAAGTGCATATGACTCGTATTAGAAAAGCGCGGGATAAAAAGCTGCCAAAACTCGACATTGATTATCAACGTGCGATGGAGTCAAAAAATGAAAAAAAAATGGAGGAGCTAGCAAAGGTAAAACAAGCATTACGTGATTTGCCTGATACTTTTTCATTAAGCAGGGCACGCACCCTAGATGCGTTAAAAGCCTTAATACCAGATGAACTTAAGGACGTTTGGTAATGGCTGACTATAGAAAAGCATTTGAAGTCGTTTTAGAACATGAAGGGCAATTTTCAAATGATATACGAGACAGAGGCGGGCCCACGAATTTTGGTATCACATTGCAATTTATGTTAGATTGGCATGGACAAGATGAATTTGATTTCGATCTGAATAATGATGGCAAGGTCGATATTGAAGATATTAGATTATTAAAACCAGAAGATGCATTTAAAACATATCATTACTTTTGGGATAAAAATCATTATGGCCAATTTAATAGCCAATCTATTGCAACAAAAGTGCTAGATATAGGCGTTAATCTTTGGTATGTACGCCCAAATAAATTTCTACAACAATCATGCAATGAAATTTCTGGCGTTAATAATTTAAAAATAGACGGCTTAATCGGCACTAAAACAGTGACGTTCTTAAATGGCCTTTGTGAAAATATTGTTACTGAGAAAAAAATTCTTGCTCGGTTAAAAGAAAAAATAGTAGCAGAATATCACCGTCTTAATAAAAACGGTGATAATGATTGGGCAATAAAAGGCTTAATTAAGCGCGCATTAGATTGATGGAGAATCCGTTTCTCTTTCACTCAATGACTCAGAGACTGCATTTCTCACACCTAGGAAATGTTTTCCTTTTTGATGAGGGGGCGCGCTTGAAAGCGAAATTGTATCAAATGAATCTGTTGAATGAGATTCGGTAATTATTTTTGGGATATGTTTTAATGAACTTAAATCATGCCTTGGCTTTAAAAATACATGCGGGGAAGGTTCTGGCACTTTGTTAAAAAAATAGGATCTATTTTGATATAGATAAACGCTTACAGGAATTATGGCAAAAGTCATCACAATACTGCCAATAAAGCTTAGTGTCATTGCTAAATTAACACCTAAAATATCAATGATGGGGGCGACAATCGGCAATAAGAATGGATGCGCTATGGATAGCATAATCATCACGCAAATCAACCAAAAAGTAAGAGCAGTCAATAGCATAGCAAGCGTAAGTATTTTTTTAAGCATATAACCCTCCATGGTTAGAAATCAGTATAACACAAAAGGAGTTGTGTAATGAGTATATTAGGAAGCATTTTAGGAGATAGCGCTAAGGGCGTTGTGGAGGCCGTGGGAAATGTTGCTGACGTATTAAGCACCACAGATGATGAGCGCATGAAAAATGAAAATGAAGCCGCTCGCATTGCAAATGAAAGCAAAAAGATAGACACTGAAGTTGTGCTTAAAAACATTGATAGAAACATTGCGGAAGTTAACAAAGGCGGTTTTTGGAATATGTGGCATGGCGTGCTATGCATGACCATTATATTAACGTTTATATTTGATCATTTTTTTGAGCCGATGTTAGCCCACTGGGGTTTCCCGTTTGACCCAAACCCCGATGCGAATGTGTATGACTTGATGAGATTGCTGCTCCAATCAGCCGGTATTCAGGTCGGTAGTGAAGCAGTAGGTGTAGCTCGGGATTATGTAAAAAATAAATTTATGCGCTAAGAAGGCGGTCTAAATCATGAATTGATTTTCCCACCAACTCATGCAGGGTAAATAGTTCGCATCCGTATTTTTTATATAAGCTTTTTACTATAGAGTCAATTTCTACAACCGACATTCCAAAATTATTGGCAATTCTATCTAGCTTGTAACCTTGCCAGAGCCAAACTAATACCTCTATTTCTTTTCTGGTGAGTACTACTGCTTGCATAAGTCACCTTATAATATTCCCAGTTTTTTTGCTTCTAACGCTAATTGATAAGTACGTTGACATCGAAGTTTATCGAGCAAACGACTTAAATATACTTCTATAGTTCGCCTCGAATAACCAAGTTCGTATGTTATTTCTTGAATGCTTTTGTTTTGCTCCAATAGTTTTAGACATTTCATCTCCGCACAATTTTAGTTTAAAAGTTAAATTATTCATAAATTACCCTTTAAAAATTACAATATTAAAATGCACCGCTTTTGCTGTTAAGCCGTGCATTGTTCTGCATTTTAATTTCTTTTTTATACTAGCATAATGAGTTTGTATTGTATTAACACTTCGATTTAGCTCATAGGCAATTTCTTGCTGAGTTAAATCTTGTATCAACATTTCTAACACAGTTAGTTCCGCGTCTGTAAGCTTTACTGCTTTCATGAGTCACCTATTTAGGTAAATAAAAATTACTACAGCCGTTACAACGGAAGGAATAATTAAAAGTAACAATGGGTCTTCAATCATAAATCACCTTTTATCAATCGTAAAATCAAATGGATTGTTAAATAGAAGCTTAATTTTACCTGTGTCAAAAAGTGGAATGTGAATACAATAGTCTGAATTACCGCCTATCCGTGTGTCTCCAGATATTTTCCAACCATCTGTATCGCAATTTTGTCCTGTATCTGTGAGTGTTAATAAATCAATATTTTGTCCGTGACTATTTTTAATATTAAATTGCATCGTCAAATTACACGATTTGCCTGTTAAATCTTGATTGGTTCTTGCTGCAGCTCCGCATTTATCTGTTTCATCGCCGTCAGGGCTATCTGAATTAACATCTATAATCGTATAGTCGCTACGATTTTCTATTAATTCTAGTACTGTCTCAGCAAAAGCCACTCCACAACTTAAAATTGTGCCTGTTGTGATTGCTGCTAATTTCTTTGTAAAACTCATGATTTTCTCCTATTAATAATCTGTTAAAGTGCTGTTAATTGCAGGTCGCGCCATATCACCGTGAGGGTCAGTGATACAATTTAAGAAGCTACTTGTTAGTGATTGATTATTGTTGTCTTTAAGTTCCAACCGAAGCATTTTTTTAGCATCATCTTTATATGCTGCAAGATATTCTTCTAATATGTTCATACGATGTTTAATAGCTTCTTTTGATTTTGCCTTAATTCCCTTTGGGGTTTTTGACTTTTCGAGAATATAAACATCTGAAAATATAACCTGGTTAGCTTTTTCGTCTACTTGAAGCACATTTCCTGTGAATATTTCATCAGGTTTCCCTATGCAGATTACGGAAGCGCCTTCTTTAATAATTCTAAAATCTTTTGCCGCTGGCTCGTCAGCACTCGCCACTCCAAAACTTAAAATTGTGCCTGTAGCGATTGCTGCAGCTTTCTTTGTAAAATTCATATATACTCCTATCGTTAAGTTAACCAAACTAGTTATCGGCATCTGTTTTAAAAACTTTAATCAATTACTTAAAAGCCTGTTTTCCATCGCTTCTTGTTGTGCATGCTGGGCTTTGTCTTGCGCAATTAAATACGCCCTTCTGGGTGTCATATCGGTGCTATAAATATCGTCGCAACTAGGCGATGTCACGCTATTAAAATCAATGTCCCTTCCTGTTACAGCTCTAAGCAACGTATTTTCAGTTTGATGTTTTTGTAATTGTGTGTTGTGGCAGACACATTGCCTGTAAAATTTATCTATATCAGAGTCGGCATAAACGCTAGATGCTAAAAACAGGCAGCATATAATTGTAGTTGTAGTTGTTTTCATATTTACCTCTTACATGCTTAACCTTGGTGTATTACTGTTTGATTCTGACCTAGTATTTTCATGTCCATCCCCGCCTACTAGTTTTGATTGATCGAACTCTACTGGAGTATCTATATGTTCCACGTCACTCCATTTCATATCCTGTCTTTGTTTTGATATTTGGTTAATGCCGGTTATAGTTTTATATATCTTAGATTCGAGAAACCAGCTCTTGTCCGTCGGCCAATTAATATCTGGTATTTTATTTTCACATTCTATTATTGAAATTAACTTTTCTTCAATAGCAATTAAATCTTGCGCCAATGCAATTTTTGTATTATACAAAGAAGTAAAAGGTATATAACTTAAAATAAAATTGAAAAAACTTACTTTGAATTCCCAATATAAAAAGCTAACATCAGTATAAAATGTTGAAAAATATTTGCGTGCTGCCACTTCAAATTGTTTTTCTATTTCCGCCCAATTTTCATCGCGCCTAATATGGTTATTTATCTGAACAGGGTTTCCGGACTTGCTTAAAATTAGATAATATATATTTAATTTTTCCTTGATTACTTTAAATTGTTCAAACATATATATACCTCTTCAATTAAAAATTATTCCTGCTTAACCACCACCACCACCACCACCAGCGCCCATGCTCATTCTTGGCGCACTTGATTCTGAATTATTGTCCTCAAGCTCATCTCCGCCCACTAATAGTGATTGGTTAAATTCATAATTTGGCATGCTTAAATCTTTTGACGACTGATAGCTCATGTCATCCCATGCTGTCTTAGTGGTGGTATCTTCCTCTGAATCATCATCGTTTAATAGAGTGTATTCATGGTCATTTTCTGTTGTTTCGGCATTCGACAGGTTTTCTTTAGCTTTATAAGCGCTTGTACCAGGAATAAATGAGCTTATTTTGCCAAATATTGATTGTGTAGCTTGATGATAGTCATACATCTCTTTTGAATATAAAGGCTTAATTTCGAGTGTTGATTCGCTGTCATCCGCTTCTTGATTTTCTTCTGCAATTCTTTCTGGGGCCGGCTCTCTTAAGAACTGCTCATCATTTGCTATTCTTTCTTCTGGCGCACGCTCTGATACGCTTTCCTCTGTTTGTCTCGTTGAAGGTCTATCTGGTCTTAGTTGATCGCGAATTGGCAAATATTCGTCTTTTATTTCTTGCAGTTTTTCTGCTAATGCAGGCGAATTTAATGATAATCCTTCTAAGAATAAGTTTTCTAATGCGTCGCATTTTTGGAAAAATTCTCTTTCGTTAAGCCGCCGGTCATTATTATCAAACATCCAATTATTATCAGTAAAACGTCGCAAATTGTTGGCTATCTCATTTTTAAATTGTTCGGGTATATGTATTTCTTCCATTTTTGCAACATGCGCAGAAAATTTTTTCATAGAATTTTCATGCGAAAAGGGGACAAAACTCCATGCTTTTTTTAAAAATGAATTTTGCGAACTCGTTAAAAAATTAGAAATATTTCGATGCATATTATGGTCATCTGGGATCTGAATTCCAAGGCGCGTGCGAGTGTCATGACACGCGGCCAGTCTAGTTTGTATATTTCTATACGTGGCTGTTAATTTTTTAAAAAATGCCATGACAATCTCCTATTAAACTGCAATAGAATTATGCTCTTGGTTTTACGCCTAAGTTTTTACGTTTTTCATCCTCGTCGTTACATTTAAAAAATGCTGCATTCGTTGCAGAAACCGATTGAGACGAACCCTCAATTTGCGGAGCGTCTAGTAGACGGTATCTATACAGTCTCGCTTTGCGTTGTATAAACGCTGCCGTTCCGTTTAGTTCGCTGTCACTAAATTCCCGCTCGCCCCAGTCGCCTTGCACAACATACAGCAAATATTGTAATTTTATCGCCGTTTCTCGTAATTTTAAACGCGCTTCTCTTACAAGTTCATATTCTTTCTCCACAGGAATATCGTCTAAAAAATCACAATTTTTTGTTATTGCTTGCCGAACTTTTATTAAATGCAAAATTTCTTTGAGAGGAATTTCTGTCTTATTCTTTTCATAGTCTGCTGATAAATCGGAAATACTCGACTCTAATTTACTTAAATTATCAATTAATATACTTAGCAATTGACGATACATAATAAACTCCTATTAAACTGCAATAGAAATTAAGCGCTTGGTGCTATAATTGATTTTTTTCCTTCTTCCTCTACTTCAGCTAATTGATAAGACCTATGATCAGCAGAAACAATTTGTCTTTGATCTAAAGACGCGCGTCTATTTTCAGATTCACGGAAAATACCTATGAATCCGTTTATTTCATCTATTACTTGTTCTATAATTGAAGTTGTATCAATTATAAGTGGATCAAGAGACATAAATTCTGATGAACTTACTATGTGCTCATTATGTTGTTGATTAAGAAAATCACGTTTTTTATCAATTTGTTGTTTAAGCTGTTCAAAAAGGTCACTAATCCTCTCGCCTCTGTAAGACACATCAATATTTTGATGTAGTAGTAGAATTTGAGCTTCATCTTTAATACGAGATAATTGTTTTTTTATTTCTAGCACCTCTTCTCTTTGTTTATTGTAAATTTTTTTCTTAAGATGTTTGATGTCTGAGGAAACCAATGATAAATGGAAATAAAACCAGATAAGAGAATCATGATAAGCGCTATATTCGGCATTTTTTAACAGTGTCGGTGTAGGATGTAACTCACGCCTTAACTGCAAGAAATGCCTGTTTTCCTCTTTTAATGATTCCCACTTATCTAAAATATTTATTAGATCTGCATGACGAGGAGCGCACAAATAAGCAGTAATATCATCTTGTAAAAAAATTAATTTTTCGGTGAGAGCAGAACATTCACTAGTCGTTTTTCTCCATTCTTTTTTAGCTAAAATTTTATCCCAGCTTTCATTATCTGAATAAATTGAACTAGTAACGGATGCATCAACCTGTACATCAAAATTAAACGAAAACCATTTTTTAAAAAACGAAAAAACTTTATTTAAAAACCGCATACTAACCTCGTATACCAAGCACTATAATTTCCTGCATCAAAGGCTCTTGTCCAATGCAAGCAGAAACCCATAAAACAAGTCTGAGCATCCAATCGGGGAGGAAAGCAGTGCCAAAAAACACAGCTAAACCCGCCACAGAAAACGAATGTAGAATTGATCTAAATTTGTTCATAGAATAAATATAGCACAGGGCAGAAAAAAGTCAAACAAATTGATTAAGATTTAATAAGTGGTTGTTTATAGAAAGTATCTCGGGACAGCAGTGCTACAATGTTTGCTAGCCTTGGTAGGAGTAGTAATTTCAATTTTGGTGGCAGGAGTGACTTTAGGCGAGAAAAAGGTAATAGAGGATGGCGAGTTATTATATTTCCAGTATCCGACCCCGCCTTTATATACAAAAGGGGTCCAATCGTGCGTGTTTATATTAGCTTTGGGAGCGGTTTGAGGTAAGTCTGTGATAATTTCTTGGAGTAAAGTGTTAAGCTTTTTTTGCAGTTTATATTCATTTGATAAGGGCCATACAAAAGCCAGGAAACGAGACAAAAGGCTATTTTGCTGCGCCTGCCATTCTGAATATAATTTTTTAAGTTCAGGCAGCCTATGATCGTATTTCATTAAGCGAGCATGGCTAGATGTTATGTAATAGTAATCAGCTTTGATTCTCATTTTACACCTGGCCTTGTCGTACTAGATGTGCCATTGTCGCGCTTTGCTTCCATTGCGTCAAGATCTTCATGCAGCGTTTCAAGAGGAACTTCTACAAAGCTTGAAACTTGGTCGGGTGTCGTATCTTTCTTGAAAAGCGATTCGATGATTTCATCTTTGGTGGGATATTTACCAATAATTGCTTGATGAATTACGTCTAGTTCTCGATCAAATGCGTCGCTGGCGTCACTAAATACTTCGATGATATTGCGGATCTTTTCGATATTATGGCTTTCCATAACGTGGGCTTTGAATTCTGTTAGTTTCTCAGTATATTTATCAATCTTTTTGTCGAGCTTATCCCGCGCTTTGCCGCCATCGGTTAAAACGGTCCAGCTTCCTACCCATCTTAACCCAAACAAACCACTTGTTTTTTTGTCATAGTCAGCTTCGCATTTGATTAATTTTACTGATATGGAATTAAGATACGTTAACAGCTGAGCTACCTCGGGATGAATTTCACTATTATCAGGCACGAGCTTCGTTTTGATATCTTTAATTTCAGTTAAAAGATTGCGTGTTTTCCATGAAAGCCATTTTGAATCACCCATATATACCACCTTACTACTAAACTACTAGTACTAGTATTGTACAGCTTAGATTAAATGTCAAGGGTGCCTTTTGTTAGATAGGCATGTAGTTTTGAGGTATGCCGTAAATGGATTAAATCGAGCGGCTTAACACCGCCTAATCCTTCATTTTCAGTTGTAAACCATAGGCTGCACTTAGCCACATTGTCTTTAAAGAATAAGCGAACGAGGCTAATAATATCAATTATCTGCTCGCTGCACTGCTGTAAATCTTTGTCCATAAAAATTCCTAAAAATGGGGCCCAAAGGATTTGAACCTTTAACCAAACGACCTAGTCGCTGCTCTAACCAATTGAGCTAAAGCCCCGTGCCGCTAAGTATAGCGTCTAATAACTAAAAAGCTTTAAAAAATTTTGTGACAAATTTGTGACAGTAATTTTATGAGTTTTCATTAATATTCGTAACCTATTGATTTTTATGGCGTCCCCAAGGGGATTCGAACCCCTGTTACCGCCGTGAAAGGGCCAATTATTTTAATAAATCAATAATTAAATCAACAGCTTAATCATAAGTTATTGATTTTATATATACGTTTATATTCAAATAGTTACGAATATTGTCATTTTTGTTTGTGACAAATCTGTGACAGTCACAGTTTTATTTTCTTAGTGTAATGTTCTAAAAAGGCTGCGTCGAAATGGGCATAACGTTTTACCATTGATTCAGACTTCCATCCGCCAAGTAATTGGATAACATCTAATGGAACACTGTTAAGACGAAGCCAAGTAGCAAATGTATGCCGCAGATCGTGAAACCTTAAATCTGTAATACCAGCGCGCACGAGCATTTTTTTCCATGTATGGTGGTGAATACATGTTAATGGCGCACCTTCGTATGTGAAGACAAATTGTGGATGTTTACCTTTCTGCTCTAATAATATATTTACAGCCTCTGGAGGAAGCGACATAGCAAGAGCATTCGAGGTTTTAATATCGCTGGCATTTATCCATAGATGTGACTTAGATAAATCAATTTGCTTCCATTGAAGATTAAGAATATTACTTTTCCTAAGCCCAGTTAATACAGCAAATTTGATAATTGGTTTAAAGTGTGGAGGCGCCGCTATTACTAACTTTTTAAATTCTTCTTTGGTTAAATAACGTTCTCTTTTTGTTTCGCCATCTCGCTTTCTGATGTAAGGAATGGAATCAATCCATTTCCATTCCTTATAGGCTTTATTTAGAATAGCCTTTATAAGGTTAAGGTAACGGTTTATGGTGGCAGGTTTTGCGCCTTCTTTTTCGTCCATTATCTCATAGATGACGTCTTCAGTTATTTCAGAAAGAGGTATGTTAGTTAAATGCTCCTTTAACCATCTAAGGCGGCTTAGGTCTCTAATAAACCCCTTTTTGTGTGACTTTTCTTTACTATAACGAAGCACAGCCTCTTGCCAAAGATGCTTAGGTTTCTTATCAAGTTGGTCTTGTTCCCAGACTTCCTTGCACCATTTAGCAGCAAGTTGTTCGGCTAAGCTCTTGTCGGTAGTTCTAGTAGAGCGTTGTATTCTTTCTCGACCTGGCGGAGAGTAGTCAAATTGCCAGTACGCCGAACCTTTCCTTTTGTAGAGATTAAACGACATTGCTGTTCCTCTTTGTTACCTCTAAGGAAATTAATAACATCTTCCTCTAAAAAGATCCAGCGTTTGCCAATCTTACGACCGCAACCTGTTTTTTTTGCGTACTTATAAATTGTACGCGCTTTGACATGACATAATGCTGCCATCTCGTCTGCATTTAATGTTTTCATATATTCATCCTTGATTATATGAGTTTATGTTTAAGTCGATTTTCAAATAAATGTAAAAATAAGTTTATATCAGCCCTACTAAATTTAGTTACTTGTCTAATTTGTTATAAATCTTTATATCTTGGGCACCCAATGTCTTTAAATGCTTTATCAATCATAGGCTCACATATTTTATATACATCTTTAGGGTGCATGTTTATGAATTCAGGGCCAATCTTTGCGTAGCAGTCGTTTATCGCTTCTTTTCTGGTTTCTTGATACATTAATCTACATCTTTTATATTTATTATCAACATGGAAATAATAAAGAGTGCTTAATAATACCAGCAGTGATAAGACACAGTTAAAAATGCTAGTACCTAACGTTATATTTTTCATACATCACCTACAAACTAAATAACCCATAATTACGCCAAGAGACACACCAAAAAGAAAAGCTGATAATACAAATCCTATCTCCATACATCACCTCAAAAAAACAGCAAAATGGGCTATAGCGGCATATATACCAAGTCCAAATAAAACGCCGATCAATATAATAGCGATATCAGGAATTGCACATATTAATTTTTGCATACATCACCTATTCGCCCTTATCAATTTTCCGATACATGTCAGCCATAGCATATAAATTTTCAGTTTCTATTTCTTGATATTTTTCGTATATAGCAAATTCTGTTTTATATGCCGATGGATTTTCGATTATGTCAGCTGCTATTGTTTGAATAATAGCTTCATCTGTGTCGCCATCTTTATTGCCACAGCGTAGATTATAAAATAAATAATCAGCCGCCTCTTCAACATTTTCAAATTTTGGTAATAGACTCATGACTTCACCTTAAAAAAGCTTTTTATCATCTCCAATAAATGAAAATCTTCATTAGCCGCATAGATTGCAACTCCAAAAAAAACAGCTAATATTATCCATATTAATATATCAAGCATATATAACCTCTTAATTTTGGCAAAAATAGACGTAAGCCATAACCCATGCAAAAATGAAAACAATTAAACCAATTAAATATTTACCCACATCTGGATAAAAAAACATGAGATAACATAAAGCAGTCATAATGCCCAAAGTTACGAATGTGATTAAAAAACTTTTAATTAATTTCATGACTTCACCTTATTACATTCTTTAATAAGTTCTTTTAGCCCTTCTACAAGGGAGTTAGATAACATAAGGGCCCATAAACCAATCCCTGCCATAATTAAAAATCTATAATCCCAATAAGCCCCTACAGGGAATAAATCTCTTGCAATAAATGCAAGTAAATAAGCAAAAGGGATAGCAAAAATTATTTTCAGATTTATCATGACTTCACCTTTAATCCTGTGACTGCAAATACAAAGCAATAAATATAGAGTTAATTACTATAAAAAAAGAACCCCCTAAGAATAGGTTTAAAAACGATCCCCCAAAACTCCAATTAAGCCAAGGGTCTATTATTAAAGATTTAAAAAGCGCAAATTCAATTGTACAACCAACAACTATAAAAGCTATAAGAGTTGTAATAAGAGCCGCGTCTTTAAGAACAGTTATAATTCTCATACATCACCTCAAAAAAACCGCCCTAAAAGATTGGGGTAGGGCGGTATACATTAAAATGGTACGCCTTCATCTAACACCTCAATCGAGGTAACGTTAATAGAGGGCCAGTATTTTCCATCCTTACCTTGATTAGAAGATATATTCGCCTTTATCGACACTAGCGTACCTTTCTTTAATTCATCTGTGATTAAATTTGCTTTCTCGCCTATAAATTTACAGGGGATGAAATATTCTTTTGGAGCATTGTCTTTATAAGCTTCGCCTAGAACTTTCACGACCATTTCATAAATATTAATTCTGGCTTGTTTATCTTGAGTGGGCTCTACTTCTATTCTGCCAACAATTATTGTTGATTGCATTTTTATCTCCTAGTATATAAATTCACGTTCGAAAATTTCTGGTAAATAGGGTAAGGGCTGAGGTTTTGGGTTTTGACGAGAAAAATTTGGCGGTTGTTTTTTTTCTAAATAATATTGCCAAAATGTGTGCAACATTGGGAATAATCTATCGAAATAATTCTTATCACGCGGGAAACGTCTTACCATCATTGTTTTTAGCTTACTATTTTCGTCATAATCGCCCTCAACATAATCTATAAAATCAACACCTATTCCCTGCTCTTTGAGAAGCCATGCATTTACAATTTCGGCGCACCCTTGTATTTGTGGCACATGATGTATGGGTATCTCGGCATATGGTGCGTACACAGCCACCTTGTATTCCACTATACCCGCTTTATTACCGTCTATTACAATACCGTCAGGTGAGCAGCCCATCCATTCGATATCTGGGTGGGTAATAAATCCTTCCTCATAAACATCCACATCCATAGCGATTTCATACTCAAAGCTCAACAACTGCTCTAAACGCTTCCCCTCTTCCATCCAATCTAATCGCTGTTGCCAAACGCTTTCAGTTTTAAGGCCAGATAAGATACGCCACAATTCGGCACGACTAGACTTAGAATAGCCGGCGGCTTGAGCAAACTTAGAAGCCGTCAGTTTATTTTTGCGTTGCTCGTGCCATTCGTATGAGCGCTGTTTTGCGAAATTGGTTCTTGCCCTGAAATTGCATTTTTCCGTGCTCTGTACATCTCTACGCATTTGTTACTTACCTCTTGTCTTGTATCTTTGCTTATATCTAAACTTGAAATTTTCTTATATTCAATTTTATGAATAGCTAACAAATCATCTTCTGTGACACAACAATCGTATGCTAATTTCACTGCCTCTATAAAATCTTTAGTTTTTTCAGTATCGCTATAATTTTGCTTGGTAAGAGCACTTAGCATTTCTTCTACAGTCGCCGCATGTTCACCGCCAGTTAAGCCGATAGCGCCTAATGCTCGGCCTTGCGCTGACGTTGCACAATTCGGATAAGCTGATTTTTTGTTAATATCAGAGGCGGTTCTTATTTCTTCCGTACCATCTTCGCCTAAGACGGTCCAGCCGATACCTTTATAAAGCACTTCTACTGCATAATCCATAGATACACTTTTGTCGTCACGCTCAGTTCTGGTTTTAACTAAACGACCATATCCAGCAAAATGTTTGAAAAAAATCTGTTTTCTAGCTTCTACGCCCGTATATTTTTTTCCATGAATGACGACAGTGCCGCCGTTTTCATTTAATAATTTACATTCCTCGATAGCTTTTGCCTGTCTATCTGCAACTTCTTTAGGTGTTAATCCCATCTCAAAATCCATAAACCACCCTTATTAACCTTACAAATTTATTTAACTGCGGTTTAGCGCTCACTCTATCTTCTCTATCGACAAAATCTTTTAAAACTTTAGTCATGGCAACCTCCGTGTTTGCTCTCTATAGTTCATTAAAAACTTCAAAACCTTTTCTTCATCCCATTTCTTAATAATTTCGCCAAAGCGCGCATATTTACGCTTTAAGTGCGGCGGTATTCGAAATCCTTTACCTTGAGCATCCGTGAATAATTCGTGGATTTCGCTCATGCCGCATCACTTCTACGCTCAACTAAAGCATCATTACGCATACTTTGTGCGTCTAAAAACTCACGACGTTTGCGCCATTTATCCTCTGCTGCACTCTCGGCTTCATTTTCTCGCTTTTCTTCTAAAGCATTTTCTAAATAAAGATCTATTTTTTCATTTAAATCTATATCAGAAATTGCTTCCTTTATTAATTCAATTTCTAATTTCTGGATGTGAATAGGTGTTTCGCTATCGTCTTCTAAATATTTTTTTACTAATTCGATACATTTACGTGTTGCTAAATTTGGCGCTTCTATGGCCATGATTGAGAGCGTAAAGTCAAGCAAAACTATATTATCTAAGTCATGCCACACTCTTGCGCCCTTGTTCATTAAATGGTACGCATACTCTTGCAAATCATTTTCGTTTTGAATATCCATAGCTACATCCTCAGTTGCCATTTAATCAAAATATAGTCAGCAGTTAGCAATCTGTCAAACCGCTTCAGATATTTTTTTACTAAGCAATAGCGATAAGACATGAGGTTTATAGACTACAGGTATGCCTATAAATATCAACTAATTATGCGAATATAGCGCTTGTGTCCTACTTAAAACTAAGTATACTCAGCAAATCGTATGCCAACAAGGACGTTGTCATGTCAATAAAATTAATGAGTCAAGTTTTTGACTTAAAGATTGAGCCTCACGCCAAATTATTACTACTTGTACTTGCAGATTATGCTAATGACGAAGGTAAATGTTGGCCTTCATTATCACAATTAATCAAAAAAACAAATCTATCAAAAAGCAGTGTTATTAGAAAATTGTGCGAATTCAATAAAAAAGGATTACTGATAAAGGAAGGCCAAACTGCAAATAATGGAGCTAACATTGCAAACTCTTATTTGCTGCAATTAAACAAGCTGCCTGGTGTCGTACAGACACAACCCCCTGGTGTCATGGAGACACAGGCTAGTGTCCCCATGACACGGGCTAGTGTCACAGACGACTTTTACTCCTATATAGATCCATCAACAAACCATCAACAAGATCTTTGTCGAGATGAATCTCGACGTATCAATCCTGAAGTTGCAAAAAAGAAAAAAGAGCTAAGAGAAGACGCAAAAAAAGTAATCGAATTTCTTAATGAGAAAACAGGCAGAAACTACCGTCCCGTAGAAACGAATTTAAAGCTTATAGAGGCACGATTAAAGTCAGGCGCTACAATGCAGGACTGTAAGTGCGTTATCGCCAGGAAAGCACGAATTTGGGCGTCTGATGAGAAGATGGAACCGTACTTGCGGCCAGCTACATTGTTTAACGCGACTAAGTTTGAGCAATATCTTGGTGAACTGGGGGTGACTGATGAGTGATTGTCCAGATTGCGGAAAATATTTAGCACCCACAGCCAGTAAATGCAAATGTGGTTTTAAATTTACCGCAGCCAGTGTTAACAAAATCATTAGTGAAAAACCAAAGTGCACAGCTCCGGCCTGTTTTGATGTTGCTCATCAGTACGATAAAGAAAATCACAAATGGTATTGCTGCAAGCATGCTGATGAATTCGGAATAATTAAAAATTGGCGCGACTGGATTGTGAATTACATGATTAAAAACAAATGCAAAGGAAGCGAAGCAATGGACGCATATAAATTGGCGGGTAGGCCTTATGGATGAAATGATACTCACCGCAACCGCAGGCACACTCAGAACATTAGTCGACGGCACAGTGCGCATACAAATTGATTTTGAACCGCGTCATATGAGCGAGGCTATCAAATGGTTTGGAAAGCCTGGCACATCAGTGTACATCGCCAGAATGTCTAAAGAAGCTGAACAGCAAATGTTAAAAGAGGAAACGGCTAGTAAAGAATTTGCAGAAGAACTATATCAATCATCGTTTTTTAGAACACCAAAAGTGTGGAAAGCAATAGGAACAGATGATGAATTAAAGAAATGGATTATCAAACAACCGTGCGCGTATTGCAAAAACACAGAAAATATACATCCAGCACATGTGCGACGCATTCGAGATGGTTTCGGTACGGCATTGAAAGGCGAATATGCAATGATCCCCTTGTGCTACGACCACCATATCAACTATCAACATCAGCACGGCGAAAGTGCCTTAGGCGGCAAAGAGCAATTTGATAAATGGCGCATTGAATACTTGCACAAATGGTGTTGGGAAACATTAAAGAAAAAACTAGGCTATCAAAGCTGGCTGGATGTTCCACGTGAAAAATTTAAAGCGTGGTGTGAAGAGCACGAATTAATTTGGAGAGATTAATGCATTTTATAAGTTGGTTTACGTTGTCCATGATTATTTTAAAATTATTAGGCGTGGTAAATCTACCATGGGTCTTCTTTATAGTGCCTTTTATATTATGCTGTTATCAATGCTTATAGTATACATTAAATCAGTAAACATGCCGGAGTGATTATGGATATAGATATACAAGAGCGATTAAAAGAGTGGGCGAGATGGTTTAGAGCGATACCTGGCATAGAGCTAGGATACCCTACAAAATCGACAATTGGTCGCATGGCTGATGAGCGCTTTGGCAATGTTGTGCGAAATGAATTTACACCGCAAAACGAAGCCGCAGAGGAAGTAGAAGCAGAAGTTACTAAATTGCATCAATACAATCCAAATCGCGCTAAAATTTTACGTTCTTATTACATTGATAAACGCCCGCTATTTTGGAAAGCTAAATTCTTATTTCAGATTTCACGCAGTGCTTATATTAACGAAACAAAGATGGCTGAAGCATGGATTGAGAGGGGGCTTACAGAGTTGCAAATAAAAAAATGTCAGATATAATATTTCAGCCAGACCGGCATCAACACAACTAGCAAGGAAGCTAAATCATGTTATTATATTACACAATCATATTTTCCATTTTAGTTTTATTAGCATTAGCTGCGCTAAAAGATAAAACAGACGAAGCAGAAAAATTTATTGATAAACTCAAAAAATTAAACTTAGATAAAGAGTTCCCCAGTTTAAAAGGGACTGTTACGTTAATGCAAGCATGTATTGCAAAAGATAAAGACACCATTAACGAACAATTCAATATTTTTAAAAGAAATCTTGATGTGGTGCAAAGCGATATGGAAGGATACGTAGCACATAAGAATCAATTAATTGAAAAGTTTGAAAAAGCGACAGAAAAAGAAAGTGTTTGCGAGCCAATTTTACAATCACAATCTCACACGCTGTCACGTAATTATCCACCCGTGAAATACGGCAAAAAAACTCAAAAAAAGTCTTGACAGTTTAAATTAAAACACTACAATAGTGGCTAACATGGACATTGTACTACGTGAAAGCCACTATGAAGAAAAAATCACCATATCCAAAGCCAGGTCGTGGCGGGAAAAAGGGCTGCTGAAGTGCGTTGGCAAGATTTTGTTAGTTGGTTAAAGAGTCTATTAAATCGCAACAAAATCAAGCCCGTAAAAATTGAAAAACCCTGTGTCGAAACCGTGCTGACATATTACGATAGAGCAAATCCACAAAAAAAATCTGTCGAAAAAGCCAAAATAACACACAGAAAACATGCGCAAATGGCCTTATTTGCAAGAGTTCAAGAGTCAAAGCCACGGCAATATGAGTGCCCGTCACAAACGACTAGGATTATTGCGAAGTTTTATAGTTAATCACAATATGAATAGTCTTTATATACATTCATACTTATCTCAAAGTCGAACATGGCTACATGAATGCCCTCATTTCGATGAATACCCAATTTCAATAGAAGATTGGGCGTTTGCATTATATTGCAAATGCGACCCAGAGAAATTAGATATGGAAGAATTTAACGGAAACTCTTGCTTCTGTAGCAGATGTGAACAGGAAATTGTATAATCAATCGTCGTCAAAATATTCAAAATCGTCAAGATCTCTTAAATAATCCCACAATTTAGAAATTACAATAAAACCTATAGATCCTACAAGAAAGCCTACTATACACCACATGATTATTTTCCTTTATGGTACTCTATTGCGAAGTTTTATTCATGAATTTTTAATTCTTCAAAATGAAACTAATCCTCAATATCAATTTTTTGATTCGGCAACTCGATAATCATAATCAGCGAGAGCATAAAGAAATACAAAAACGCCTATTATAAACAACATGATTATTTTCCTTATTTAAATTTTATGCTAAGATACTTATGTACAGTCGTACATATTAGTTTAAGTTCTGGGTGTCTCTCACCCCGAATCGAGACACTTAATCCCAACATTTACTAGATGTTGGGATTACTTTATCTTATTACGCTCGTTACCGTAATCGCGAGCGTAATAACATTTTTATTGCTCACTCAGCATGCTTTTACAAAATTTGCATGTAACTTCATTATTATTAATAGTTACATTTGTTCCGTGCTTGTCTGCGTGACTAACTCTATTACATAATGTAGAGTTAATTTCACCGCCCCAAGGGTGTTTTTTATAAATTTGTTTGTGTGTGACTTTTCTCATGATTCGCACTCCTTTACTAATGCTAAAACTCAAAATAAGGATTATCTGCTAAAATATTGACCGTATCATATATGTCATCAAATGTGCTTTGAGAGCAAACAAAATCATAATCTCTAATATCGTTATCGTCAGACTTAGCAATAAATTTACGATTATCAACTAGATTAGCTAGATTGATTGCATCAGCAACCCAGTCTGTCCCAGATTTATCATCTATTAAGGTTAAGGCGTGGATAGTGTCTGTATCTGATATTAACAGTTTCATTTTTGTACTCCTTTACTACTAAGATGAGAGCCGTTTCTGCCGATCTACTCTGCTAAGTGAGTCATTGCAGTAGCTCTCAATATCAGTATAGTAACTAACAGCAAAAGTGCAAGTTAATAGATAAAAATATAGTTGACTTAAGATGTAAAAGTTGGTATGTTAAGTGCATATCATTGATTGACCAATGATTATTCAGCATGACGCTGTGGATTGAAATCAATTGTAGAATATTTGTAAAAATATGAAAGAAAAGGGCCTTTTTAGGCCCTCTCTTTTAAGATGTTGATAATATTAATCGTGCTTAAATGTCTCATTATATGTATTTACAGCTCTACTGTTGTAAACTAAATAGTGCTCGTTAGACGCACTTAAGTCTGTGTCAATAGTTATAACTAGTTCATACTTACCACCTCTGTTATACGCCCATTTTTTAGCATTTTTTTTATTTGTAAATGTTGCAGTGTCAAAATGGCAGCCATCTTTATTAATTAATGTAGCTGTATATATTGCTGTCATGATTATTACTCCTAT
>JACZCZ010161382.1_pt1 | contig 46063 bp, 32 predicted proteins | sample 8641811 | NCBI WGS metagenome assembly JACZCZ01 (sample SAMN15324610, study PRJNA640507) | soil metagenome | isolation source: intercropping peanut in the first line | place: China: Luxin town, Laibin City, Guangxi Province | collected 2019-07-25 | depth 10cm m | reverse complement strand
CCAAACGTGAAATCGACCGGAACCATCTCTTCGATCGCGGATGCCAGCCGCGCCATGCGTGCATCGAAATCGGCGGCGCTTCCTTCGTCAGCGCAGAAGTAAGGAGCGGGCAGCCGCTGCCGCCGCTCCTCGATCAGGGCGTAAGCGTTGGCCGCGAGGCTTACGAACCGGGCGAAGTCCGGTGATGCGGTGTCCGGGCGTTCAGCCGACGCCTTCACGGCATCGGTTACTACAAGCAGGTCGTGGATCAACACGTTCAGGATCGCATCACGTCGGCCGTCGACAGGCTCGCAGGAGGCGGCGAAATAGGTGCAGTCCGCCATCGCAGTGGCCGACCTGACAGCCAGAGCGTCGAGACCAAGCTCCTTTGTCCGCGAAAACAATCCTGCGAACTGTCCGCGCAGGCTTTCATACGCGGCGACATCGTTGGCGAGCATGAACCGGATGCTGCTGAAGTCGTATCCCGACTGCAGGCTGGATGCCTCGTCGCCTGCGTTCAGAAAGACGAGATTGGCGAGCAGTGCGGCGCCCTGCGCGTAGTCGAGATCGTTGTGCGAGAGGAACTCGCTGATCATGCTTTGAGCGCGCCGCGCGATTGCAATAGGTGGATGGTCGGCATGCTCGGCCAGAACCTGCCTCAAGGCTTCCTTGTCGCGCGTCAGTGAACGCTCGCTCCGGATGCGCTCGATCAACTCTGCGACAACCTGCTCGATGTCCATCGTGATGCTCCGCTGTGACGAATGGCTCCTATTGCAGCCAGGCGACGAGCCTGTTTGCGACTTCGGGATGAGCGAACATGGTCGTGTGCGATACGCCGGCCGCGGCAGGGATCTGCAGCAGTCGGTCGCCGCTTATCGGGAAGCCGGTGCTGGTGTTTGCCGAGTAGACGCCTCCTTCGGGCACCACGAGATCGTTCGGCGCATTCTCGAAGATGCGGTCGGCGATACCGTCGATGCCGCCGGAGACCAGCGCTTTGAGGCCTGGATCTGTCGGCTCGTAGTTGGCAGCGATCGCGAAGTACTCCGGAGACTGCGTTCCCGGCGCGTTGAGCCGGCGCAGGAAGGCACCGTTCGGATTCATTGCTGCGAGACCGTCGAGGCCTTTCAGCGCGCCGTGGCCGATGATCTTCACCGCGATGAGTATTCCGTCGAGTGCGTCCGAGAGTCCGCCGGACGGCAACAGATTCAGCACCGTGGTCAACCGGTCGATCATCGTGACCATGTGATCCGGTTCTGCGAGCGCCGTTCCCCGGTTGGGCACGCCGACGAAAACGATGCGTCGCACTTTGAAGAGAGAATGCTCGAGCGCCAGTGTTCTCGCGACGAGGCCACCACGGCTGTGACAGACGATGTCGACTTCCAGCAGATCGCGATGGCCGAGCGCACGCACCTGGGACACGAGCGTCTCCACGTTCTTGGCCGGATCGTGCGACAGCGAGAAGTGATCGAACGCGAACATCCGGCCGCCGTATCGCTGGTGCAGCTCGTTCATGACGGCCGGTGGAATGTCGGCGAACGCGCCCTGCGCGGTGCTGAACGTTCCGTGCACGAACAGCAGGGCAGGACCCTGCCGCAGCCGCGTCATGTCGCTGGGAGCGAGCGCCACTGCATCGCCACCGGGTTGCCGATAGACATTGGGTGAGAATCCGCGCAATCCGTACGCGCGGTTGCGTGACTCCCATCGTTCGGCTATCCGTGACGCTGTCGCTCCGACGAGGGCGTCGGTGAGCGGGTAGACAATGACCTTGAGCAGCTTGCGACCGACGGCACCAACGAGAGATCGATGGCCAGGCTGAGCTGCGGGCGCGGGCGCTGCGCGATTCGGAATATAGAAGCGCTTGCTGCCGCCTGTTCCACGGTCAGCCGCCGCGTCTGTCTGATCCGACGCCTGAGGAAAGTGCCATGACAGCGCGCCGGCCTCATCGACCATCAGGACGACCTGGCCTGCCTCGGGGCCGAGGTCGGGCACTTCGAGGACGAGAGCGCCGTCGCCGCGCGTGTCGCGGAACGTCGTCGTCGAAACGTCGCCGGGTATCTGCGTCACCGCCAGGTCGATTGTCGTGACTGGTGTCATCCCGGCCCGCGACAGCGAAGCATTGAGTTCAGGTGTCGGATCTCCGATCGCGCGCGTGTCGGCTGCTGCATCGACATGACGATCCGCTTGTCCCCGCAGTCCCGGAGCAATGACGGCGTATCCATTGCCGAGATCGACACGCGCCGATCCTCCGGTGAGTCTGGCCATGACGCGTTCTCCTTGCCCGAAACGCTATGCGCGGGCGAGTTTCAGGTTGGGGTTGCCGTAGAACACATAAGCGAGATACGACGGAACTGGCGCTGCGCTCTTGTACTGCGCGCGCACCTCGCGCATCAATTGGGACACTGTGCTCGTGTTGCCCGCGGCGAAGAGTTGCCTGTAGAAGTCGATCGCCACGGAGTGTGCGACCGTGTCGTTCACCGCCCACAGCGGTGCGACGAGACCGGCGAACCCGCCGGCAAGAGAATTGCCGGGGAATCCTCCGGCATCGCCCAGGTACTGCCCGCCCGTTCCCACCATGCATGCGTTCAGGAAAATGAAGGGCGCATGCTGTTTGCCGAGCATCGAGAAACGCAGGAACTTCGGACTGATCGGCTGTCCGTTGCTGAGGAACAGCGCGGCGTCGCCGGGACGCGTGGGATCGACTTCGCCGTGGCCTGCGAAATGCACGAGTTGCACGCCGCCGATGTTTTCCGTGTTCCTGACCAGTGTCGCGTCGAGCAGTGCTTTCAGGTCGGGTGGCGTGCAATCGAGTCGAATGACCGGCAGATCGGCGTACGCCGTCTCGAGGTCCTGCGCTTCCTGCTGCGCCATTGGCAGCGGCCGAAGACCACTCGCGGGGTTGTACATGCCCGCCATCACCGCCATCGCTTTCACCGACACGTAGCTGCGCGGCGACGCGGCGATCTTCGAATCGCCCAGGATCCAGCGGCCCATGTTCACCTGAGCGCCGAGAAACGCGGGCCGCGTAGGATCGAGCGGCGTTTCGAGCAGTGCGAGTTCCCAGGGGATGTACGGTTCCGCGCTGCTGAGTTGCAGCGTAAGCGGCCGGTCGCGGACGCGCGACGCCACTTCGGACAGCATGGACCAGAACTCCCGGGGCAGTTTGTCCGCGGCCGTCTTGCCGAAAGCCTCGAGTAGATTGTGCGCCAGCGGATTCGTACCCCAGCGGCGCATGTCATCGATCAGATCCTTGGCGAACCCTTCGGCATCGTCTCCCAGATGTATCTCGAACGAATTGCCAGGCGCCGGCACTCCGTGGGCATTGCGAAAGACGCAGCTGTAGTCGCCCTTCGCGGCATTGCCGTTGGGTCTCACGATATCCAGTTCCACGTCGGGACTCTCGCTCGCCACGAGGGAGAGTTCCGCGGCCTGCGGTTCCAGATCCCGCCAGCTCTGACCCCGATCGTCGGGTTTCGGGATCGCGTTCAGATCGTGGCCAACGACGATATGGCGAAACGCGATGCCGCAGGTTGCGCCGTTCACGGAGTAGTGCACGACTATCGCAGTCATGCGCACCGGCTCCGCCTGCGGCCTCGCGATCAGGTTGAAGCCCACTCGCGCCTGCGTCGGTGCAGCGAGGTCGACCTGCAGCGTGCGCGTCCATCCGTCGACCGCATCGAACCCATCCGCAATGACCTGGATATTGATGGCGACCGACTTCGCATTCGCCGGGGCTGCAATCGTCATCGGACCCGACGAGAACACGCCCGCGACTGCCGAGTCGGAAATCCCGATCGTCAGCGGAAAGCGTTGGCCGACGGCGACTGCCGCCGGTGCATCGACGTTCGGATATGCGCGCAGCACCTGGGGCGAGGTGGCAGCGGGAGGAACAGGAGAACCGGCGAAAGCAGGACCCGTCGTGCCGCCTCGGGATGCGCCGAAATCGATATCGAAGAGATCGGGCAGGCGCGTCGACTCGCCGACGCCGTACACCTGCAAACCGTTCAGCACCACACCCTCGAAGCGCTCGATCCTGTAAGAGCTCATCGAGGAATACTGTTGCGCCTGGCTGGCCTGGTACTCATGGAGCATCAGTGCATCTTTCAATGTGGCGCTGCGGTTGGCGCCCGCAAGCTGCGGCAGGAGGTCCTCCATCTTCCGCGCGTACCAGAAGATCGTGACGCCTTCCTGGCGTCGTATGACCGCGCGGCCTTGATCGAGCGGTTTGGCAAGCAGACGCGCGACGGCAGCTGAGTCGAGCGTCGAGGGATCGATGCTTGCAATACCCGATTCGCGTGGAACGCCGCTTTCGCGCGGGCACGGCGATTCGGCGAGCGCCTTGCGAATCCGTGCGAGATACTGATCGATCCATGACGCAGCTTCGGGACTGTCTGGGGTCAGCCAGTAGCCGTGACGCGCCAGTCGGGCCAACGCATCCTGCACACTCATCGATGCATCGAGAGAGACGGCGGCGCGAATCATGGCTGCGTCTCCTGACGCAAAGAACGACGAACCTGTTTCAACCGCTGCGATGGTTCTTGTGCGACGCCCACTGCGGCGCCGCGTTCGAGCCTAGGCCGCGGCGTGCCGCTGTTTCAATCTCCCTTTGGTTCGTAGGCATACACCGCGATGCCGTAGGAAACGCGCCGCTCTATCGTTTCGAGCCGCTGGCCGTAAGCACAATGGACGAACGGTTGTCCGACCCGCCAAGCTGATTCAACAAGGGACTCGAATGGCTACTGGCATAGCAGATGTCGTCATCCTGCTGCCGGGAATCGGTGGCAGCGAACTGATGAGAGGCTCACGGCCGATCTGGGGCTGGTCGGGTGCTGCGCTGTTGCGAAACATGCTGATGAGCGGTCCGGCGTTGCGCGAAGACCTGCGCATCGATGCCGACTCTCCAACTGAGCCGGTGCTCGACGACGGCGTTCACGCAAGCCGGCTGCTCCCGGATCTGCATTTGCTCCCCGGTCTCTGGAAGATCGACGGCTATTGCCATCTGCAGCGTCACCTGCAGAGTGTTCTCGGCCTGGAGGTCGGCAGGAACTTCTTTCCATTTCCCTACGACTGGCGGCGTGACAATCGCGCCGCAGCACATCGCCTGCGCAAGCTGAGCACGGAGGCACTGGCACGCTGGCGGGTGACGAGCGGCAATCCGCAGGCCAGGCTCATCCTCATCGCTCACTCCATGGGCGGACTCATTGCACGCTATTTCGTCGAGGTGCTTGAAGGCTGGCGCGATACTCGCGCGCTTTTCTCGATCGGCACGCCGCATGAGGGTGCGACCGACGTCGTAACTACACTGGTCAATGGTGTCGAGCCGTACGGCGTGGAACTCACCGACATCCTGAGACGCATGCCATCGCTGTATCAACTGCTGCCCACCTATCCGTGCGTGCAAGGCAGCGATGGCACCTGTCGTTCACTCGCTGATGTTCAGTTGCCTGGCCTGGACCGCAGCCAGGTGCTGGCCGGCGCGGCATTCCACAAGGAGATCGCAGAAGCTGCGGTGCACAATCGACAACTGCCGGAGTATCTGAGCGGCGCCTATCGCTCGATTGCGATCGCCGGACGCGACCAGCCAACGAACGAGGCCGTGCGAATCGTGGGGCGGAAGCTGGAGATCTCCAGTGATGTCCCATCCCGTGGTGACGGCATAGTCAGCAGCGCGTCCGCCGGATCTCACAGCTCGGTAGTGACTCTCGTTCCGGCGCGGCACGCGGTTCTCCATCACGATCCTGTCGTGCTGTCTTCGTTGAGCGATTCGATCGCTGCGCTCTGCAAAGTCGGACAACCGCCAGATCGTTCCGGGACCGCCGGTCAGTCACCGGGCATTTCACTCGACTGCGAAGACATCTGCTGGTCGAACGCACCGCTGCAGATCCGGGCGAAATGCGAGAAGGCCTGCTGGCCACTGACAGCGGACATTGCGGACTGCTCGACAGGCCGGCAGATGCGGCGCGCCACGCTGCGCGCGAGCGAGGGCGGGTGGCATCTGGCCCGATTCCCGCCGATGCATCCCGGCTACTACCGAGTGACGGTTCGCGGTCATGGGGGCGGTAGCAGCGCGGTCAGCGACGTGTTCGAAGTGACCTCGCACGAGCTGATGCACTCGGCGACCGCCTGGTCGATGGGAGGCAAGGCATGAACAGTGAACTGGATCTGTTCGACAAGGCCAATTTCGGTGTCCTGCGGACTGATGGCACCGGTCGGCTGACGTACACGAACGAATGGCTGCGTGCGCTGATCGGCAAGCGATTCACGGCTACCTCGCGATTGCGCGATTTCGCAAGTGATGACGCGAGTCGCGCGACGCTGGAGGCCGAACTGCAGAAGCGCTTGCGTGGGGAACCGGGCGAGTATCAGTTCTCCCTGAAAGCCGACAACGACCGCAGCATCGAGATGCAGGTCTTTGGTACTCCCATCCGCGACGCAGAGGGGCGACCTGCGGGTTCCGTGGCGTTTCTCACGCGACTGCCGAATACGCGACTGGCCAGCAGAATTCTGGCCGTCGACACGGCGAAGCTGAAGCCTGCCAAGGCACTCGACCGGTTGCGTGAGATGCTGGAGGAGTTTGATTTCAAGTTCGATGCGCTGGTGATCGGCATCTACGATCAGGAGGTGGAGTACGGACGCGCGCTCTATCAGTTCTTCAGGGGTGCCGAAGCGGATCAGAGGCGACGCGAGAAGCACTGGGCTGCTCTGACGGCGCCGCAGCGCCGATGGATACTCGATTCGCAGCCGAGCGATCGCGCGATCGCGGATATAGACACGTTCTTTGACGATCATTCTCTGTGGGGCGCAATGCGACACGACGCCATGGTCGCCAATCTGCGTGCGGCCGGACTGCATTCAGTGGCGTGCGCGCTGGTCCGCGATGGCCAGAAGCTCGCAGCGAGCATATCGCTGTTCAAGAAGGAGCCGGGTGCTTACGACGCGCGCGATGTGGTGGAACTCGAACAGCTGCCGCTCGATCGCTGCGTACTCGCCGTCATGCGTCGCCTCGAGGATGACGAGGCCGAGTTCCGCTACGACCTGATCAAGGTCCTGTCTCGCTGCAGCACGGTCTCGGAGCTGGCGACGTGCGTCGTGAGAAAGCTCTCCAAGCACTATGGACTCGCGCGTGCAGCGCTCTATGGAATCGACTGGGCGACCGGCACAGCGCAACTGCAGGCCTGTTCCTCCAGCGCCGATGAGCAGGGACTGGGACCAGCGATCGCCCTCGACGGGGGCGACCTCGTGGCGCAGGTCGCGCACTCGGGTCGGGAGCGCTATGTGCCGGACGTTCATCGGTCGGGAGATGGGCAGGCCCCTCGAAAAGGTTCTGTGTTCTGCTGGCCCGTCGTCTATGCAAAGTCGGGCGAGAAACGCGTGCGCTGGGTCTTCTATGCGGAGGATCACAGCCCGGGCGCGTTCCACCCGGCCGAACGAACGAGTCTGTGCGACATCGCCGCAGAGGTCGGCACGTTGCTCAAGCCGCTGACGGCGCTCCATTTTCTCCAGTCGACGTTCGATGCGACCTCGGACGCCATCGTGGTGATCGATGCGCAGAGACAGATCAAGCGCGCGAACCCCGCCGCGGCCGAATTACTCGGTTTCGACACGGCCCGCGAGATCCGCGGAGGCATCGAGCAGTTCGTCCGCTATTCGGAGGACGTCGCGAAGCTCGACATGAAGACGCGCGAACCGTGGGAAATGAAACTCCGCGATGCAAACCAGCATCTGATCTCCGCGCTTGTCAGCGTCCGTCCGTTGCCGCCTCCGATCGACGGACGTGTCATCGTGATCCGCGACATGAGCAAGATCCGCCGGTTGGAGAAGGAGAGCTTCCTGGGAAGGCTCGCTGGCGAGATTGCCGTGCAGGCGCAGACACCGCTGACGCTGGCAAGCAGCTGGGTGCAGCGGATACAGGAGAGCGTGACCGATCACCCCGCGTCGCACGAAGACTCGTCGCCCGAGGTGATCGCCGATCTGGCGGCACGCACGATGAGACAGTTGCATCGCGTTCAGAGCGTGCTCGACCACATCGCCTTCTACGATTCCCGTGGTCAGTTCGTGCCGCGCGAATCGATTCCTCTCAGCCTGGAGGATGAGGTCATGACGCGAATCCGCTCGCTGCCTGTTTCGGAACAGGAACGGATCCGCGAATATCACCCGCACGGACAAGAGCCGATCCTCGTCGCCGCGCACAGGCCACACCTCGCGTTCGTTCTCGACACGATGCTGGCCTACTTCCTGCGCACGCTGCCCAGCGACGACAAGATTTCGATCAAGATCGGCCAGCAGGAGCATAGCGGCTGGGTGACCTGCAGCGTGCCCAAGCGTCCGGCGGCGCAATCGTCTGCCCCGAGCACCAGTTCGTTCACCGGGGAACTGGGTCTCGTCGATCTTGGATTGCAGAAGATCCTGGAAGGGTACGGCGGGGGAATGCAGATGCAGAGAAGCGGCGGGCGCGTGCGACAGGCCCGCATCGTGCTGCCGCAGTTCCGCTAGGAGACACATCATGCTGGTGCTCATCGCCTTCCCGGTCCGCGACATCGATCTTGCCGACGAAATCGAAGAGAGACTGGAACGTGCGGCACGTGAGCAGCGCATCCGGATGGAGAATGTAAGGATCGTGCGCCATCTCAAGGGTGCCCTGCGCGAGATCGAGAGTGACGCGGTGTTTTCGCATTGCATCGTGCATGACGACCTTCCTAGGGATGCGCAGTCCTCTCCTGCACCCGGCGGAGGGTTCGCGCTCGCGCAAGCGTTGAGGCAGCGCGGGTCGCCGCTGCCGCTCACGCTGTTTCACGCGCGTTCCACCTGGCCGGATGCGGACATCGAAACGCTGGCTGAGCTTACGCTCAAGCCGGCGCGGAACTCGGAGCAAGGCATGCGCGATCTGATCGATCGTGTGCTCGGATCTCCCGCTGCGGGCGAGCGGATCGACATCACACTGGATCTGTCCCGCATTCCGCATGAGTGCACCTACGATATTTCGTGCACGGGGCTGCCGCCTTCGGTGCGTTCCGGAACGCTCAAGGTTTCGCAGCACGCGCTTACGACCGCCCAGAGACTGTCCAACAGTCTCGAGAAGGACGATCACTGGCAGGATGTGCTGCGTGACCTGGGTGGACATTTGCTGCAGTCGCTCATCGAGCAGCAGGACGTGTTCTCCACGACACTCAAGATCGTGCTCAATCCCAATGACGCCGATGAACGTTCGCGCCTGCTGTTCAGGCTGCATCCGCAGCAGTACGAGGTTGCCTTCGAGGCGATCAGGCATCCGGGCAAGGAGCTGCCGTGGATGTTGCGGGCTCCGGTGATCCGCTCGTTGAGCGACTGCTCGGAGTCTCCTGCCCATCCGATCCTGCGCGATGGGGAATTGCGGCCGCACAACTGCCTGCTCCTGGTGTCATCGGCGGCGGGACATTGCGCGATCCGCGATGCTGAAGGTGAAATCGTGGATCACACGGAGTATGTGCCGCTGGGTGCGGCCAACGACGAATGCGACGAGCTCGACTCGCTGCTGCGAAAGGCCCGTGAGGCCGGAAAGGCGATCGGCGACGTCCGGGTGATCGGTCGCAATGAGCCGATGACGGCAGCTGCCATGAAGTCTGCTCTCGCTGAGCGTACCTGGGATGTGGTGCACTACATCGGTCATACCGACTACGTGGCCGACCGCGGCTACTTCATTACTGTCGGACCCGAGGGTGAGGCGGAAGCGCTTGGCATAGAAGAGATCGCGCCGCATCTGCAGGATTCACGGTTCGTGTACTTCAGCAGCTGCCAGGGAACCAAGCTGGCGTTCGTCCGGCGACTGGCGCAGCACGGTGTCCCAACGGTGCTGGGTTTTCGCGTCAAGGTGCAGGACCAGCTGGCGCTGGAGCATGCGGCCTGCTTCTACGAGAATCTGCTCAACCGCAATTCGATCGAGCAGGCGTTCCATCGAACCCGTCTTCACTTCCACGAGAAGTATCCGCGGGAAAGACTGTGGGCATGTTCGTCGCTGATCATGCAGCGCGCCTGACTGCTACTTCGGCGCGCTCACCGGCGGCCGGAACTTGATGCCCAGGTTCAAGCTGATCTGGTGGTCGACTTCGCCCAGGAATTCATCCTTGTTCGCGTAGACGATGGAGAAGGGCATGTCCATGCCCGCCACCCGGCGAGTGTAGGTGAGGGTTGCCTTCAAGCGCTCCTTGTTGCTCGTATCGCCGTCGATGTTGCTGTCGTAGCCGACTTCGATGTCGACGCGGTCAGCGTCCTTCACCGCTTGAAGCGGACGGCCCCACCCGGCGGTGATCTCCAGGCGCTCCGTCTCCGGCAGATTCAGCGCGACATTGTCGTCCGGGTAGCTGTAATTGATTGCCTTCACGCGGTGATAGGCGGCGCCGAGTTTCCAGCGAGGCTGCGTCTTCAGCGCTTCATCGGTGCTGTCGACATAGCTGTTCAGTGCGCTGACGCATCTTGCGTACTCCTGCTGGCCGGATTGTACGGCCCCGCTTTTGCAGATCGCGCCCGGGCCGCGGAGAAATGCACCCAGGTTGTATCGTGTCATCTCGAATGTGAGCTTGGCGCTCGTCTTCTCGGGGCCCACGACCTGGTCGCGAATGTCGTGCGACAGCGAGAAGAGGAGTTGCGGCTGCTGTTCAACCAAAGCACCGAGACGAGAGAGACTCGCGAGCTCGTTCTGCGTCGCGAGTGTCGCCGCGCCGATCACGGAGGCGGATGCGGCGGCGTGTTGCTTCAGTTCGTCCCGCAGAGCGTTCAGTTCAGCAGGGTAACTGCCGAAAGCGGTCGTTGTCCCTACCAGACGAGCGGCAGGCGCCGGGTCACGTGCGAGGCGCGTGAGCGCAGCCCGCTGAGCGTCGAGCTTTGCACCATCGATCATCGGCATTCCGACTCGCGCCCACGCGCCCTCGTAGATAGGCGCGAGCTGGGCGCGAGCGACGGTGAAGTCACGGCCGAACCGGCTGTTCACCAAAGAGTAAGTGAGCTCTGCGCGCGAGTCCCCGAAGGGACCGATGTCCTTCTGCAACTCGCTCTTGCGCGCCGCCCGGACGGTTTCGGGAAAGGCGTCGACAAGCTGTGTGAGCGGTTCCGGCGAAGTGTTCACGACGAGCTGCAGCTGCATGTTCTTGTCGGCCTCCTGCACAGGGAGCAGGAAGTTCAGATTGAATGCGAGCGTTCCTTCGCTTTGATCGGAGTTGCCGATGAGACCGAGCGCATCGAACAGCGGAACCAGGTCGGTCAGCGTCGAGGCCGTTGCAGTACCCCCCGAGTCCGCCCCCGTCTGAGCCGTTGCGGCGCGAGCCCTTGCCGCGTTCATTTCGGTTGCGACCATCTTCGCCGGTACACCGCTCAGGTCGCTCGAACCCTTCGCAGCGTCATAGAGGCGTTGCCAGCAGGTGTCGAAGGACTCGGTGTCCGTACACGTGGCCTGGGCCATCGCCAAGGAGGCCGACAGGAGCAACGTGACGCCTGTTGCGATTTGAACGATGCGCACGGGTGGGTTCCTCTTCAGACCGTGACGACATTGAACATGATGCTTTCGGCGGCTCCCTGCGGACGCACGAACTGCTGGTTGTAGTCCTCTGGAAAGTGCGCACCCCCGGGCATTTCGACGAATGCCTTGACGTCCGCCGTCGTCTGCTTCGCGAACTGCAGGTTGAGCACGACGGTGCAGGAATCCTGCCCGTTCAGCCGCACGATCAAGGGACCCGGTTGAACTTCGGAATCGCTGAAATTTCTCGGTGGCGCGTTGTCGCTGCGAATGGTGCCGCTGCCCGTCACCAAAGTGGTGGTCGTCGTGCCTGCGAGGCGGATGACCAGCGTCGATCCCTGCGGGACGCGCAGCCAGTTGTGGACATTGGCAGTGGCTGCGCCCGCCAGCATCGGAGCGGCCGCGGCAGTCGGTTGCATCGCCGCGCGTGCGACTGTGAGTGCATCGAGCGCTTCGGGAGAGTTGATGATCTCTATCTCGAGATTGCGGCGTCCATCCAGCGCCTTGTGCAGCGCCTTCATCGCTTCGCGCGAACTCGTAACCATCAGCGTGCCGTCCGGGTCTTTGCGATGGCTCAGCCCTGGCGCGATACAGCCCACGACGTCGCGCGCGCGATTGCCGGCATGGATGAGAATGAGGAAACGTCCCTTGCCCTTGCGGGCGACTGGAATGTCCGTATCCAGCTTGAACACGTCCAGGTCGGGGTTGGAGAGCACCCAGACCTTGTCGCCGTTCGGTCGAACGAACGGGCTCAGCGAATAGACTCCGGGGCTGACGCAGGATCTGAAGGGCTCTCCGGCTTTCCCGCCGGCGCTCGAGGGAATGAAGGGCTTCTCGATGGTGAACTGTCGAGAGGCGACTTCGCCATCGCTGTCGAGTATCTCGAGCACTCCGCGACAGCAATCCGTGGTCATGACGTCTCGGGTCAGGCGCAGTGCGAGCATGGAGTCGTTCCTGTCTGCGTTGAGATTGAGTCAACGCACGCCGTCCAGGGCGTGCATTCCGCTGTGCTCCATAGTCTGTGGCGGGGGCTCGCTTTATCCCAGAGTTGCTATGCAGGCCAGAGCAAAGCGCGGGACCCGCCGCATCGCGCGCGGTTGTAGCGTCCCCAGCCAACCATTTATAGCGCATTCTGAGTTTCAGCTGGCTCGCGCTGGCCGCGCTCATCGTGACGTTCACGCTGTCCTGGCGCCCCCGTGTCCTTGCGCCGCTCGTCGTATGGATTCCCCATGTTCCGCAAGCGGGCGTCGGCGCGAATTCCCGATCCGGGATGTAGCGGTAAGGCCGGTGTCGCGGGCCGGCGCGCGCCGGTTAGAATCCGGCGATGTTCGCTTACATCGATCCCACCGTTCGCGCCCGTCTCGTCGCTGAGCAGAAACTGATCCGCATCGACGCCCAGGGCAACGCGCTCGATCCGAATGCGGTGCCCGACCTCAGGCAGGGCGTCATCCTCAACGTGCTGGGGCCGATTCCGCTGCCCATCGACATAGGGGGCGAGCAGCGCACGTTCCAGTGGTATGCGTTCGTTCGCCACACGGAACTGCAGGAGGCAAATCGCATCGCTGATTCGCTTCGCGGCGAGGGCAAGCAGCACCTGTTCTCCGTGTTGTCCAACAGCATGTCCGTCAACAGCGTGCTCGTGCTCGGCGATTTCCGCGGTGCGGAGAGTCCGCTGGTCCGCGTGCACTCGTGCTGCCTCACCGGCGACGTGTTCGGTTCGAAGCGCTGCGAATGCGGGCCGCAACTCGAGCGTGCGTTTCAGCGAATCGATGCCGAAGGAGCGGGCGCCGTCATATATATGAGCGGACACGAAGGGCGCGGTATCGGACTCTGGGCGAAGGCTGTTACGTACGTGCTGCAGGACTGCGGCCAGGATACCTATCAGGCCAATCGCTCACTCGGCTTGCCCGACGACAGCCGCGATTTCTCCGACGCGGCCACGATTCTTCTGTATCTGCGAGGCGACCGCCCGATCCGGCTGATGAGCAACAACCCGCGCAAGCTCGCGGACCTGCAGAAGGGCGGACTGCATCAGATTCACCCGGAGAAGCACGTCACCGGTGTGACGGCAGCGAACCGCCGTTATCTCGATGCGAAGCGGACCTGGGGGCATACGCTGGATCCCAAGGAAATCGGCGGGGACGAGTGAGAAAAAAGCCCGCTCGCCGGTCCCCTTGGTGCCATATCCATTTCATATGAATCGCCGCTCTGCGAGAGCATAGGCGAGGGGCACGAACCATCCCATAATGCCCCGGGCGCTGCGCCGGGCCTCCGTCTCCTGGGTTCGCAGCGCATACCTTCAGCGTTCCGGAGTGGGATATTCGTATGACCGAGATGCTCGCCCGTGCAGGGATTTCCGTCGCCGCACCTCTCGCCACTTTCATCGAAAAGCGTGCGCTCCCAGGCACCGGCATCACTGCCGATCATTTCTGGAAAGGCTTCGCCGATGTATTGAACCGGCTCGCGCCGGAGAACCGCGCGCTGCTCGCAGAACGCGATCGCATCCAGGCGCGGCTCGACGAATGGCACAAGGCGAATCGCGGTCCCATCGATGGCGCGAAGTATCAGGCCTTGCTGCGCGAGCTGGGCTATCTCACGCCGGAGCCCTCGCCTTTCCGTGTCGGCAGCCGGAACGTCGACGATGAAGTGGCGCGCATGGCGGGAGCGCAGCTCGTCGTGCCGTCGCTCAACGATCGTTTCGTGCTCAATGCAGCGAATGCGCGATGGGGCAGTCTCTACGACGCATTCTACGGCACTGACGCTTTGCCGGGCGCGGCGAAGCCGGGTGGTTACGATGCCGAGCGCGGCGCGAAGGTGATCGCACGCGCACGCGCGTTCCTCGATCAAGCGGTTCCACTCGCGAGCGGCAGCTATGCCGATGTGAAACAGTGGTCCGTCGTGAACGGAGCCCTATCACCCGCGCTGGCGAATCCTTCCCTGTTTGCTGGCTATCGCGGCGATCCCGCGAATCCCTCCGCCGTGTTGCTGCGACATCACGGACTAGGCATCGAAATCGTCATCGATCGCCAGCATCCTATCGGCAAGGATGATCCCGCCGGCGTTGCGGACGTGATTCTGGAAGCGGCGCTGACGACGATCGTGGACCTGGAAGACTCCGTTGCAGCTGTCGACGCTGACGACAAAGTCGCTGCGTATTCGAACTGGCTCGGTTTGATGCGCGGCGATCTCGAGGCGACGTTCATGAAGGGCAGTCGCCAGATGACGCGCAAGCTCGATGACGATCGCAAGTGGCTCGCGCCGAACGGCGCCGCGTTCACGTTACCCGGTCGCTCGCTGCTGTTCGTGCGCAACGTGGGGCATCTCATGACGACACCGGCGGTGCTGCTCGCGGATGGGTCGCAGGCGCCGGAGGGTATCGTCGATGCACTCGTGACTTCGCTGATCGGCGTGCACGACCTGAAGGGTCTCGGTCGCTATCGCAACAGCCGGCAGGGATCGATCTACATCGTGAAGCCGAAGATGCACGGGCCGAAGGAAGCTGCCTTCGCGAATCGCCTGTTCGATGCCGTAGAAGACGTGCTCGGGCTCGCGCGTCACACGCTGAAGCTGGGCCTGATGGACGAAGAGCGTCGCACGTCAGCAAATCTTGCGGCGTGTATCGAAGCAGTGAAGGACCGCATCGTATTCATCAACACGGGCTTCCTCGACCGGACCGGCGATGAAATGCACACGTCGATGCAGGCCGGACCGATGATCCGCAAGGGCGCGATGAAGTCCTCGACCTGGATCAAGGCCTACGAAGATCGCAACGTGAACATCGGACTTTCGTGCGGGCTCGCGGGCGTGGGCCAGATCGGCAAGGGCATGTGGGCAGCGCCCGATCGGATGGCAGACATGCTCGAGCAGAAGATCGCGCATCCTCAGGCCGGCGCCTCGACGGCGTGGGTTCCCAGCCCGACCGCGGCAACGCTGCACGCTCTGCACTATCACTCGATCGATGTATTCGCGCGTCAGAAAGAGCTGGCGAACCGGCCGACTCCGTCTCTCGATCTGCTGCTCACGGTGCCGGTGCACTCGGGGCAGAAGTTCACGGCCGACGAAATTCGCGAGGAACTCGACAACAATGCCCAGGGTATTCTCGGCTATGTCGTGCGCTGGATCGACCAGGGTATCGGCTGTTCGAAGGTGCCTGACATTCACGACATCGGGCTGATGGAAGATCGTGCGACGCTGCGTATCTCGTCGCAGCACATCGCCAATTGGCTTCTGCATGGTGTGTGCACGATCGAACAGGTAGACGCCGCCTTGCAGCGCATGGCTGCGAAGGTCGATACCCAGAATGCAGGCGATCCGCTCTACCGTCCGATGGCGCCGAATCTTTCCAACAGCCTGGCATTCGCGGCCGCGCGTGCATTGATCGTGGAAGGCGTTGCGCAGCCGAACGGCTACACCGAGCCGCTGCTGCATCGTTTCCGCGCTGAAGCAAAGGCGAAGTAATCGGATTTCCTCCCCACGGAAGCGGGGGGGGAAGGAACCAGAACGAGCGCGTAGACTTGCGGTCTCTCTTCTTCGCAAGTCCCGCGGATACCGGACACATGCCACTCGATCGCACGTGCGCGATGGCGCTCGCCATTGCAGTCCTGTCTCTGAGTGCCTGCGGCAAGCAGCCTCCCGCCGATCCGGTTGCCGCGCTCCCGGCGATGGCGCCTTATGAAATCGGCGATGCCTACCTGTATCTGCTGGGGCGAGCCCTCGTCCTGCGGCAGCAGCGCCTGGATTTCGAGCAGGGTGGGTTCCAATGGAATCAGCTCGTCCACCGCACGCCTGGAGAGACGACGCAGCCATCGCCGGAGCTCGACGTCGCGTACTCTGAAGCGTGGATCGCCGTCGACGAACGTCATTGCGTTCTGCTCGAAGTGCCCAAGATCGCCAAGCGTTACTACACATGGCACATGGTGAATGGCTGGGGCGAGACGCTCGCGAACATCAACGAACGGACGTTTCCCGATCAGCCGCACGGAAAGTTCGCGCTGTGCCTGAGAGACAGCGTGGCTGTGGTGCCCGACGGAGCGCGGCGCATCGATCTGCCCGCGAAATCGGTTCGCGCCATAGCCCGCATCGGCCTGGGCTCGGATCCGTCGACGGCGAAGCGTCTGCAGCAGCAGTTCAAGCTCACTGCCCCGGCGGAGATTGCGGCGCCGCCGGTCATTCAGGTGCCGATCTTCACCGATGAGGCGCTGCCCGGCGTCGAGCTGTTCGATCAGGCGCAGCAGATTCTCGCGGATGAACCGGACATCAATGCCGGCATGGAGTCGATTCGTGCGCAGGTCGCGAAAGTCGCCGAGCTCGCCAGGGCGGGCGACGTGCATCGGCAGCGCGTTCGAGAGGGGATCGAGAAAGAAGGCTGGCCCACGCTGAAGGAACTGCTCGCGACGCCGGGGCCCAAGTCGAAGGGCTGGTCGCATCCCGCGGTGGCGGGCAACTACGGCAGCGACTATCGCAGACGGACGATGATGAACTTCGCCGCCCCCTGGGCGAACGTCAACACCGAGGTCACGTTCTTCGGTAACCAGAAGCTCGATGGGAGTCAGGCGTACCTGCAGACGTTCGATGCCGCCGCGTTGCCTTCGGCCAAGGCGAGTTACGGATGGTCGGTCACGGTGCTCGATGCCGAGGCTCGCAAAGTGATCGACAATGAGCTGAACCGCTTCTCCCTCGGCGACAGAGCGCGCCTGCAGCCCAATGCGGACGGCTCGCTCACGATCGCTTTCGCGCCGACGCTGCCGGACGGGATCGCGAAGTCCAACTGGCTGCCGACGGCCGCGGGCAAGCGCTACAACCTGAACCTACGGTTCCATGTGCCTGCCGAGGATGTAGTCCAGGGCACTTATTTCCCGCCGCCGCTGACCGCAAAGCCCTGAAGCCAGCGTCGCATCGCATCGGACGCAATATCCTCCCATGCGACGAGAGAACTCCGCCGCGGAAACTGGCATCCTGCGGGCGAACGTCATGGCTGTCCGAGGTCTCATCGATGAGTGCTGAACAACGAGGCCCGCTCGCGGGTCTGCGTGTGCTCGAAGTGGCGGGCATCGGTCCGGGGCCTTTCTGCGGCATGCTGCTCGCGGATCTGGGGGCGGACGTCGTTGTCGTAGAGCGTGTCGAGGCGGAGGCACAAGGCCGCGGACCGCAGGCGATCTTCAATCGTGGCAAGCGATCGGTGGTCGTCGATCTCAAGAAGCCCGAAGGGGTCGAAGCAGTGCTTGCGCTCGCGGCAGAGTGCGATGCGTTGATCGAAGGGATGCGTCCCGGTGTGATGGAACGTTTGGGACTCGGGCCGGAGGTTTGTATCGGGCGCAATCCGCGTCTCGTCTACGGACGCATGACGGGGTGGGGGCAGACGGGCCGACTGGCGCCTGTCGCAGGTCACGATCTCAATTACATCGCGCTGTCCGGCGCGCTGTGGTATTCGGGCCAACCAGGAACGCCGCCGCTCGCGCCACCGACACTCATCGGCGATGTCGGCGGCGGTGCGCTCTATCTCGCGATCGGTCTGCTTTCTGCGGTGATGAATGCGCGCGCAACGGGGCGTGGCCAGACCGTCGATGCGGCGATCGTCGATGGGAGCGCGCACATGCTGAATCTGATGCTGAGCCTGCGGCCGAGCGGTCAACTGGTCAGCGAGCGAGGGGCCAGCCTGCTCGATGGACCGCACTGGTATTCGACCTATCGTTGCGCCGACGGACATTTCATTTCCGTCGGCAGTCTCGAGCCGAAGTTCTACCAGCTGCTGCTGGCGAAGCTGGGCCTTGCCGACGATCCTTCGTTCGCCAACGGCTATCAGCGTCGGACTTGGTCGGAGCTGCGCACGAAGTTTTCGGAGCTCTTTGCACAACGTACGCGTGCCGAGTGGTGCGCATTGCTGGAGGGCACCGATGCTTGTTTCGCACCGGTTCTGACGCCGGAAGAAGCGTCGGTCCATCCACACATGGTCGAACGCGGCGTCTATTCGAACGCGGACGGCGTCCTGCAAACCAATCCGGCGCCGCGGTTCTCGGAGACGCCTGCGGCAACACCGAAACCCATGCAGCGCGAGCCGGATGTATCGGCGGTCTTGCAGCGATGGACGTCGCAGTGAGATCTGATCCGTAGGTGTCGATACGGACGATTGCCACGCCGATTCAGGGAGAATGACGCTGCCTGACCCGGAGGTGTTCGTCATGCATCGTCGTCATGCCGTCGCGCTGTTCGCCCTCGTGATTGCGTTGCTGCAGGGCTGTGCAAGCCTGCAGGGCCGCGATCCGCTGCAGGTCACCGTCGCGGGTATCGAACCACTGGAGGGGCAGGGCATGGAGCTGCGGTTGCTCGTAAAGCTGCGCATCCAGAATCCCAACGATTCGCCCGTGAACTACAACGGCGTGGCGCTCGAGATGGACGTACAGGACAAGACCTTCGCGAGCGGCGTGAGCGATGAAAGCGGCAGCGTGCCGCGCTTCGGCGAATCGGTGATTGCCGTGCCCATGACGATCTCCGCGTTCCGCATGGTCCGGCAGGCAATCGGCATGATTCAGGGCGGCTCGGGTCCCGGCAAGATCCAGTACGAAATGAAGGGCAAACTCAGTGGATCCGGATTTGGAGCCACCCGGTTTTCGACCAAGGGTGAGTTCGACATGCCCGCCGCGACGGCCCCGAACGCGACATAAACATCGTGGCGACGTTGCGCGTACCGCAGTCATCGGGTCAGATAGGCACCTGAAGTCACGGCTTGCGTTGCCCCGGATGCGGACACGGCCGCTGACGGGAGCGCAGTACCCGATGAAGCCGTCATGCATCCGCGCCGTACTGATCGTCGCGAGCATTCTCTTCCTCCCGGCGACGCCGTCCCTGGCTGCCTACAAGGGCGCGGCTCCCGCTGGCGTGGATCTGACCGGGCATTGGAAGATCAACGCCGCATTGAGCGACGACGCGGAAGAGCTGCTGCAGGAGCGACTCGCGGACGAACGTAAACAGCGCGAGAAATGGCTGCGACGCGCGCGTGAGATCGATCCGCTCGGTATTCCTCCGGTCGGCATGCCGCTTCCGCCGCCGCCATCAGAGGACGCAGAACAGCAGCCCACCCCTGCGCCGCAGCCGCAAATGCAGCGTGCGCGCAATCGTTTCGTCGATGAGTTGCGTCGAATGCTGAACATCAGCGAGACGCTGAGCATCACCCAGGCGGGCACGAAGATCGACATCGTGTCGGCCATCGAAGCGCGGCGGTTCGATGCCGGGACGCAGAGCCAGGTCTCGATGCCGCAGGGGGCGCTTGCGGATTCAGACGTCGGCTGGGACGGTCAGTGGTTCGTGATCGAGCGTCGCGCGCGTGGCGGTCCGCGCGTGACCGAAAAATATCGCTGGCTCAAGAAGACCGACCAGATCGAATCGGTACTCGCGTGGGGCGGCGACACGATCCTGTCCGGCATCAAGGTGCGCCGGATCTACGATCGGATGTCGGCGCCGCCGCCAGCGCCGGATCCGGAGAGCGGGCCGATTCGATGAAGTCGCGGGAGTGACAGCTCATCAGGGGTTCAGGTCCCGTAACCCATCATCGCCTTCGTCTCGAGGAACTCCTTCAATCCCTCGCGGCCCCATTCGCGTCCGTTGCCGGACTGCTTGTACCCGCCGAACGGAGCGTTGATGTCGGTCGGCGCGCCGTTGATGTGGACCATGCCCGCACGCAGTTTGCGGGCGATGCGGCGTGCGTTGTCCGCGTTGCCGGAATAGACGTAACCCGAGAGTCCGTAGACCGTATCGTTCGCGATCGCGACGGCCTCTTCTTCGCTCTTGTACGGAATCATCACGAGCACGGGTCCGAAGATCTCTTCGCGCGCGATCGTCATTTCGTTGTTCACGTTGGCGAAGATCGTCGGCTTGATGAAGTAGCCCTTGTCGAGCCCTGCGGGTCGGCCGGGACCGCCGATCACGACGGTCGCGCCTTCCTCGACGCCTTTCTGCAGCAGGCGCTGGATCTTGTCGAACTGGGTCTTGTTCGCGACCGGCCCCATCGTCGTGCTGTCCGCTTTCGGATCGCCGACCACCGGCTTCTCGGCGACAGCCTTGGCGATCTTCACCGCTTCCTCATAGAGCTTCGCGGGCACGAGCATGCGCGACGGCGCGTTACACGACTGACCTGTGTTGGCCATCATCGAAACGACGCCTGTCTTGATTGCCGCGTTGAGGTCGGCATCTTCGAGAATGATGTTCGCGGACTTGCCGCCCAGTTCCTGTGACACGCGCTTCACGGTGTCTGCGGCGGCTTTTGCAACGAGCACGCCCGCGCGCGTCGAGCCTGTGAAAGAAACCATGTCGATGTCGGGATGGCGCGAGATCGCTTCGCCGACGCCCGGGCCGTCGCCATCGACCATGTTGAACACGCCCTTCGGCACGCCGGCTTCCTCAAGGATCTCTGCGAAGACGTGCGCACTCAGCGGAGCGATTTCGCTCGGCTTCAGGACGACGGTGCATCCCGCGGCGAGTGCCGGGGCGACCTTGCAGCTGATCTGGTTGATCGGCCAGTTCCATGGCGTGATGAGACCGCATACGCCGATCGGCTCGCGGGTGATGCGCGTGTAGCCCAGCTGCTCCTCGAATTCGAAGTCCTTGAGGACTGCGAGCGTCGTCGCGAAGTGGCCGAGGCCGCTGCCGGCCTGCGCGTTCAGCGCGAGCTTCATAGGGGCGCCCATCTCGTCCGAGATCGCCTTCGCGAGACGCGGCATGTTCGATTGGAAAACTTTAATGATTCGCTCGAAGAGCGCGATCTTCTCCTCGCGCGACGTTTGAGAAAAGCTCTCGAAAGCGCGGCGCGCGGCTTTCACTGCGGCATCCACGTCTTCCGGTGCTCCGAGGAGGATCTTGCCCACCGATTCCTCGGTGGCCGGATTGATGACGTCGAGCTCACGGCGCCCGGGAGGCGCGACCCACGCGCCGTCGATGAAGAACTTTCTGAAGTCGTACATGAGGCCTCCGCAGCCTGTGGAACAGCGCCTGCAATTGCTGCAAACGGGAGGCGGATGATACGTCAGAGGCGCGGGTCCCGCGCCTCGTCGGTGAGGACGAATTCGTCAGCGACGGACGTCGGTCTGCACTTCGGAAAGGAACAGTTCGACGTCGCTGACCCCGAGCAGATTGAAGTCCCCGGGCACCGTGTGTTTCAGGCATCCGGCGGCTGTCGCGAAGTCGACAGTGGCTTGCGGGGTCATCCCTTTGAGCAGGCCATGCAGGATGCCCGCGGCGAACGCATCTCCCGCGCCGATGCGGTCCACGATTCCCTGCAGCGGATACGGACGCGTGGTGAACACTTCCTTCGCCGAGTGCAGCGCACCGGCGAGTTGCTGCGTATCGACGCTGTGGCGAGTGCGTTCGGTGTGGGCGATCCACTTCAGCGATCTGAACGTTTCGAAAGCCAGGGCCGCTGCCTTGCGCCGTCGTTCAGCTGCATTCGCCTCATCGGACCTGAAGCCCAGCATGAAGGCGATGTCGCGATCGTCGCCGAAGATGAGATCGGCGTACTGACAGATTTCGCGCAGGATCTCGGGCGCCTGAGGTGAACGGGATCCCCACAGTCGCGCGCGAAAATTGCAGTCGAATGAAATTCTGACGTTCGCTGCGCGCGCGGCTTTCACGGCGCGAAGCACAGATTCCGCTCCTTCTGCACTGACTGCAGGCGTGATGCCTGACACGTGCAGCCATTGAGTGTCTTTCAGCAGTGCTTCCCAGTCGTAACTGTCAGCAGGCGCAGTAGCGAATGCAGATTGCGCGCGGTCGTACAGCACTTCCGCCGGACGTTGCCCCGCACCATGCGTCAGGAAATACAGCCCCATCCTCGCATCGCGAAACCGCACCGGACCGGTATCGACGCCATGACGACGCAGCTCACCTACGCACGCGTGACCGAGCGCGTTGTTCGGCAGGCTCGTCACCACCGCGGCTTTGTGACCCAAGCGGCTCAGTGAAACAGCGACGTTCGCTTCCGCACCGCCCACGTGCGCTTCAAGCCCGCCGGTCTGCAGGAGGAGTTGTTTTCCTGGCGCAGACAGCCGCAGCAGCACTTCACCGAAACAAAGAATGGATCTGGTCATGAGCATGAAATTACCCCGAAACACGGAAGGCCGGTGATGTTGGCGACGATGCAACAGATCCGGCCGCTTTCTTGCGCCGCATCATCGATGAATTGCAAACCGTGTTGCACATCCACCAAAGATGCAGTCTTGCCGGCCGTAGGGTGCTCTGCTAGCCTGTGATTGTCACCGGTGTCATTCATAGCGTCGTGGCGAAGTGCCACCGGTGTCAAGAATAGCGAGATTCTGGTTCGAGAGAGTGTGCGTCGCGCGAAGCGGCGCGGTGCGGGGGAGTGAACGCTGCGTTGCCGTCTGCGACCAGGTTCCGCCTCCGTTTGTGGCAACGATGGGGGAGTAACTCACATGCTGGCAGTCGATCGTCATCGCGGTCTCATTCGCGCGTCCGTTCGCGCGATCCTTGGTCTTGCGTCGGTTTCAATCGTGGGCATGTCTGCTTCCGCGCAGGAAGCCGCTCAGCCCGACGGTGCTGTGGAAGAAGTGATCGTGACCGGCTTCCGCGAGAGCTTGAACGCGGCGCTCGAGCTCAAGCGCGATTCCATCGGCGCGGTCGACTCGATCGTCGCCGAAGACATTGCCGATTTCCCGGACCAGAACCTCGCTGAGTCCATTCAGCGCATCCCCGGCGTCTCGATTGCCCGTCAGGGGGGCGAAGGCCGCCAGATCACCGTTCGCGGTCTCGGTCCGCAGTTCACCCGTGTGCGCATCAACGGCATGGAAGCGCTGACGACGACCGGCGGCACCGACGCAACGGGCGGCACCAACCGCAACCGTGCGTTCGACTTCAACATCTTTGCATCCGAACTCTTCAACTCGATCCGCGTTGCCAAGACGGCATCCGCTGACCAGGAAGAAGGCTCGCTCGGCGCGACTGTCGACCTGACCGTGGCCCGTCCGTTCGACTACGACGGCCTCACTTTCGTCACAGGCGCGCAACTCGGCTACAACGATCTGCAGGAAGACGTGGATCCGCGCGCAACGGCGCTCATCAGCAACACCTGGGCCGACGGCAAGTTCGGTGCTCTGTTGTCCGTCGCTTACTCGGATCGCGAGTTCAAGGACACGGGCGCCAGCACGGTCCGCTGGCAGGATCCCGCCGGCAACTGTCCGTTCTCGAGTGGCACAACGGTCAACACCGCCTGCTTCGCGCAGACGTCCGTGCTGCCCGGCGCGAGCGTGACAGCTGCGCAGCTCAACTCGGCGTTCCGCCCACGTATCCCGCGCTATGACATGTACGAGAACACCCAGGAACGTCTCGGCGTGACGGCGTCGTTGCAGTTCAGCCCGGCTGATTCCACGGTGCTGACGTTCGATGCCCTGTACGCCGACCTGCAGTCGACGCGTACGGAGCAGTTCCTGGAAATGCCCAACTTCAGCGCGAACATGAATGCCGTCGACGTCGTCGATGCACAGATCGACGGCAACAGCATTGTTTACGGCGTGTTCAACGACGTGGACGTTCGCTCGGAGCAGCGCTACGACGAGCTCGAAACGAAGTTCACGCAGTTCACCCTGAGCGGCGAGCACAAGTTCACCGACACGCTGACGCTGACTGCGTTCGCCGGCACGGCGAAGTCCGAGCACGACAACCCCATCCAGACGACGTTCCTCTGGGATATCGACGATGCCGATGGCGTGGTGTTCGACTATCGCGGCAGCTCGCGTCTGCCGGTGCTCAGCTACGGCACTGCCGATGTGACCAATCCGGAAGCCTGGCGCCTGCAGGAAATCCGTCAGCGACCGCAGACCGCAGACAATACGTTCGACAACTACGGTGTCGATCTGAAGTGGGACCTGTCCGACCGGATGGCACTGAAGGTGGGTGCTCAGTACAAGACGTACGAATTCGAAACCACCAGCGCCCGCAAGGCGAGCGAAGTCGCTTCCGCGGATCAGCGCGCCGTTGCACGTTCGAGCTACGCGCAGTTGCTGAACCTCAGCGATGCCAGCCTCAACGTGCCGGCTGGCACGACGTTCAGCTGGGTGGTGCCGAACGTGCAGACCGGTATGGACGTCTTCGGACTTTCGCCGGCCAACTATGAAGCGTACGGCGTCAGCACGGCGAACGACCTGGGCAACAATTTCGGCGTGACGGAAGACGATACCGGCGGCTACGTCCAGTTCGAATTCAGCGCCGACCTCGGCAGCATCCCGCTGCGCGGCAACGTCGGTGTGCGCTATGTCGAGACCGCGCAGGAAGCGACCGGCTGGGCCCGATTCACGGGCGGCACGCAGCTGCTGACGATCGAGAACGACTACGACAACACGCTGCCGTCGCTGAACCTCGTCGCCGAAATCACGGACGAATTCCTGATCCGCCTCGGCGCGGCGAAGGTGATGACGCGTCCGGGTCTCGGTCAGCTGAACCCCGGTCTCGCACTGAGCATCGCGGGCAACAACAAGACCGTGACTGCCGGTAACCCGTTCCTCGAACCCTTCGAAGCGGATGCTTACGACCTGGCCTTCGAGTGGTACTTCGCGGATGAGTCGATGGTCAGCCTGGCTGTGTTCTACAAGGACATCGGCAGCTTCGTGCAGACGATTCGCGAGACGGGCTCGTTCTCCGACAACCCATTCGGGCTGCCGGACAGTGCGGCACTCGCACAGTGCGCCGCCGCCGGCATCACGGATCCCGCAACGTGCTTGAGCGGTTGGGGTTTCAACGTTCCCACGAACACCCCGGGCGGCGATCTGAAGGGTGCGGAAGTCAGCTACCAGCAGCCGTTCAGCTTCCTGCCGGGATTCATGAGCGACTTCGGTGTGATCCTCAACTACACGTACGTCGACTCCGAGGTGCAGTACCTCAATACGTCTGGCGTCGTGGTGGCCGAAGAAACCCTCGCGGGTCTGTCGCAGAACGCGGCGAATGCCACGCTCTACTACGACAACGGCGTCTTCAGCGCGCGTGTATCGGCTGCGTATCGCGACGAGTACCTGACGACGGTTCCCGGTCGCAACCAGAGCCCGGGCCTCGGTGCGCAAGCTGTCGGACAGAACGACGTCGAAGGCACTGCTGAGACGCTCAATATCGACTTCTCGACCAGCTGGGCCCTCAACGACCACCTCGATCTGACGCTCGAAGCGCTGAACCTGACTGACGAGTTCGAAGATCAGTGGATCAGCTCGACGGCCGATCGTTCGGTGTACTACCACCACACGGGCCGCCAGTACTTCCTGGGTGCACGTTACAAGTTCTGAGGTTCCCCCTGATCCTCAGTCTCTGCTGGCGTCGGGTCCTCACGGGCTCGACGCCTTTTTTATCGGCGGTGGATTCGTAACGGGAGGTGCCGCGCTTCTGGATCGTTCACGTCTGAAATCGACAGCAGTTCAGCTCTCTGGGGGATATCCATGCGTACTACAAAGAAGATTCTGCGCACATTCGTTCTGATCACTGCGTGCATTGCCATACCGCTTCACGTGGCGGCCGCCCGCGACCTGGGTCGCGACGCGCTGTACCCCGGCGACGGCTGGGGTTCGTTCGGCAGCGGTACCACGGGTGGCGAGCTTGCCGTACCCGAACGGATCTATACCGTGACCAATCGCGCCGAGCTCATCGCGGCGTTGAACAACGGCGTGCCTTCGTCCACGTCGCCGTCGACTCCGTCGAATGAACCCAAGATCATCTATGTGAAGGGCACGATCGACGCGAATGTGGATGACGGCAACAATCCGCTCACGTGCGTCGACTACTACCGCAACGGTTACACGCTCGAGGCGTTTCTCGCGACCTATGATCCTGCAGTATGGGGGCGTGTAGCGCCGTCGGGTGCGCTGGAGGCTGCGCGTGTGGCCTCGGCTGCAGCACAGCAAGCGCGTGTGCGTATTCGTCCGGGCTCGAACACCACTATCGTGGGCGTTGGCAAGAACGCGCGCATTCGCGGAGCATGGTTCGACCTGCGGGGTACGGCAAACGTCGTGAACAGCCGCACCAACATCATCATCCGTAACATCACGTTCCAGGATACGTACGACTGTTTCCCGCAGTGGAGCCCGACGGACGGCGCACAGGGAAGCTGGAATGCGCTGTACGACTCGATCTCGCTGCGTGACACCAATAACGTCTGGATCGATCACAACACCTTCGAGGATCGCGACACCGCGGATGAAAAGCAGCCGCATCACTTCGGCGTGCTCTATCAGGTCCACGACGGCCTGGTCGATATCACGAACGCCTCCGATCTCGTCACCGTGTCATGGAACCGCTTCCGCAACCACGACAAGATGATGCTGATCGGGTCGTCCGACAGCGCCAGTGCGGATCGCGGCAAGCTGCGCGTAACCTTGCATCACAACCTGTTCGAGGGTGTGGGTCAGCGCGGTCCGCGGGTGCGCTTCGGCCAGGTTCACATTTACAACAACTACTACAAGATCGAGAAGGTACCGAACTATCAGTACAGCTGGGGCGTCGGTATCGAATCGGCGATCTACGCCGAGAACAATTTCTTCAGGACCGACAAGTCCGTGACACCGGATCGATTCCTCGCGCGCTTCAACGGGGCAGCGATCTTCGAATCCGGCACGCATGTGAACGGCACGCCGCGCAAGAACATCGTGGATCTGGTGGCCGCCTGGAATGCCGTCAACGATCCTGACCTGGGAACCGACGTGGGTTGGGTACCCTCGCTCTACTGCGAGCTGCACCCCACGCCGGCGGTCCCGGCCCTCGTGCAGAACAGCGCGGGCCCGTTCATCTGGTGAGGCGAATGACGAACAAGCGATCCGTCTTCATCCCTGCCCTTCCCCGCGTAATGGGGGAGGGTAGGGTGCCGGCTATTGCAGCAACCGTTCTCATGCTCGCAGCCTGCGCGCCGGAGGCTCCTCCGCCTGTGTCGGCACAGCCCGAGGCTTCGCGTCACGTCCGCAATCGCTTCTTCCATCGGGAAGACTCGTCGGTCACGCGGGAAGAGCCGGGACCTCACGATGGCACCGGCACGACGACGGCGTATCGCTACTTCGATGATGTGACGGATGCGAAGGTGATCTTTCGCAAACGGGCACTTCATCCCGGCGCATCCATCGGCATGCATGTGTTGTCGCACGACGAGGTCTACTATGTGGTCAGCGGCCGTGGCGAGCTGAAAGTGGATGACACGACAGTCGAGGTGGGTCCTGGCAGTGCGACATTCATGCATGAAGGTGCCGATGTCGGCATCCGGCAGGTGGGGGAAGAAGACCTCGTCGTCATCGTCGCCTATCCGCCCGCGGCGAAACCGAGCATCGCGAAGTGAGCGGCGCGTGCAGCGGATGCACCGCTGTACGAGGCTCGTCGGCGCGCTGGGTCTGCTTGCGATGAGCCCTGCCTTCTCGCAGCAGGAACTGCCTCTCTACGATGGCGCCATCCCGAACGCCATCGTCGCTGCCGACGATGAGAGCATTCGTGATCCGTCAGAGCCGCATCTCTTTCGTCTCAACATCTCCCGGCCGACGCTGACCGTCTATCTGCCACGGACACCGGATGCCAGGCGAGCAGGAGTAATCGTGCTTCCGGGAGGCAGCTATCGCGGCGTGTCCATCGAGAAAGAAGGACACGCAGTCGCGCGAGCCTTCAATGACATGGGGGTCGCGGCGTTCGTGCTGAAGTATCGGACTCCCGACCCGCGTCACATGCGCGATCGCACTACGGCTCCTCTGCAGGATGCGCAACAAGCGCTGGCCGTCGTTCATCGGCGCGCGGCAGAGTGGAGCATCGATCCTTCACGCATCGGCATGCTGGGGTTTTCTGCAGGCGGCCACCTGGCCTCGACCGTCGCCACGCATTTCGACAAGTCGATCGCACCGGGAGTCCCGGTCGAGGCTCTTCGCCCCGATTTCCTGATGCTGATCTATCCCGTGATCACTATGCGAGAAGGGCTGGTGCACGCAGGCTCGCGGCAGATGCTGCTCGGAGACGAGCCTTCGGAAGCGCAGATTGCGGAGTATTCCAACGAGCTTCACGTCACCGCCAGGACGCCGCCGGCATTCATCATTCATGCAGCTGACGATGCCAGCGTGCCGGTCGGCAACAGCGTGCGCTTCTTCGAGGCGCTGCAGGCGAACAAGGTGCCGACGCAGCTGATCGTCTACCCGGCCGGCGGCCATGGATTCGGATTGAACAATCCCACGACAGTGGATCGCTGGATCGATCGCTGCCGCGATTGGCTCGTGAGCCAGGGATTCAGGCAATGAGCTCCCTGCGCATCACGCGGCGCAATGTGTTGCAGGGGGTGAGTGCCGGTGCGCTCGCCGCCTTTTCTTCGTTCGCATTCGCAGCGCCTCGCTATGCAGTTGCCGCCACGCGCTCCGGGAAAGTGCGTGGCCACGTTGAGCAGGACGTACATGTGTTCAAAGGTATTCCTTACGGCGCGGATACGTCTGCGCGCCGCTTCCGCCCAGCGTTGGCGCCGGTTGCGTGGAAGCGAGCGCGCGACGCTCTCGAGTATGGACCTGCCTGTCCGCAGCCAGGACTGACCGAGCCGATGAGCGAGGACTGTCTCGTCCTCAATGTATGGACACCGGCATTGCGCGACGGCGCCAAGCGTCCGGTGATGGTCTACTTCCACGGCGGTGAGTTCAGTTCCGGGTCGGGCTCGAGCGCGATCTACGACGGCACGCGCCTGTGTCATCGCGGCGATGTGGTGGTGGTTACCGTCAATCATCGGCTGAACGCGTTTGGACACCTCTATCTGGGCAGGCTCCGCGGCGCGGAGTACGAGTCTTCGGGCAATGTCGGTCTGCTCGACCTCGTGCAGGCGCTGACATGGGTTCGTGATCACGCCGCCGAGTTTGGTGGCGATCCGGATTGCGTGATGGTGTTCGGTCAGTCGGGAGGCGGCGCGAAGATCGCAACGCTGATGGCGATGCCGGCGGCTCGCGGGCTCTTTCATCGCGCGGCGACGATGAGCGGTCAGCAGATCACTGCCGCAGGTCCACGCAGTTCGACGCTACGTGCGAGCTCCTATCTGGAAACGCTGAAGATTCCCGCCGCGGATCTTGCTCGAATCAACACCATTGCGGTTGATGATCTGGTTGCGGCAACGCGGGCGCCGGATGCGACGATGAGCGGCCGTTCGTTGTACTTCGGTCCGGTACTCGACCAGGTCTCGTTGCCGCGCCATCCGTTTTATCCGGATGCACCGCCACAGTCTGCGCAGATTCCTATGATCATCGGCAACACGCGCGACGAAACCCGCGCGTTCCTCGGCAATGAGCCAGGTGTTCATCAGTTGAATTGGCAGGAACTTCCGCAACGACTGCTGCCGCACCTTCACGTCGACATCAGTCCCGAGCATGTGGTCGCCGAATATCGGCGACTCTATCCCCAGTACACCGCAACGGAAGTCTTCTTCGCTGCGACGACGGCAGGGCGTTCGTGGCGCGGAGCAGTGATCGAAGCAGAGCTGCGCGCCGCGCAAGGCTCGCCCGTGTTTGCCTATCAGCTCAACTATCGCTCGCCGCTCGAAGAGGGTCGATACGGCGCCATGCACACGATGGACATCCCGCTCGTGTTCGACAACATCGCGCAAGCAGGCTCGCTGACGGGAACGACCGCGGAGGCGCAGCGCGCGGCAGACCAGATGAGCGATGCGTTCATCGCGTTCGCGCGAACTGGCAATCCGAATCACTCAGCGCTGCCGCAATGGCGTCCGTACGAGCTGGATCGCCGCTCGACGATGGTCATCGACGCACAGTCGCAGCTCGTCGACGACCCGCGCGGCGCCGAACGCAAGTTGTTTGCATCCGTGCCGTATATCCAGCGCGGGACGTACTAGCGCGGCGGAAGCTATCTCGGAATATTCCCCTTCACCGGCGCCACCTTCGGCACCATCGTCGCGAGATCCCAATCCTTCTCGTTGAACGCCTGGCGAGTTTCCTTGTACCGGGGATAGCCGCCGACCTGGTCTTCGCTGTTGATGATCTCGCCGCGGCCTTCAACGGTATCGGCGACGATGCGGGCGTCGATCGGATCGCGATCCCAGGGGCGTGCGCCGGCGTTGCGGATCACGGACTCTTCTACGTCGATCGCGCGAATCGGCGTGACGGCAAACGGCAGCGCGGGCCTGGCCATCGGCAGAATCTGCGCTTTCGACGTCGTGTAGCGACCGAACTTCGGCAGCGAGTTGCCGATGCGATCGACGGCGATGTTGTCTTCTTCGTAGAGCTCGATGTCCCCCGAGCCGCCGATCATGAACAGTGCGAGATCCTTCGGCGTCGAAGGACCGGCTCGCAGTACGTTGCCGATCAGCGTCATCTGGCCGTTCTGATATTCGCGACCGAACCACTCCTCCGGAATCAGGTTGTAGTGCACGGCGCGAGGCCCCGGGTTGTAGATGATGTTGTTGATCACCATGCCGCGCGCGCCGCCTTTGAACAGCGGATTGCGCTCGTAGTTGTGCGCGTACAGGTTGCCAATGATCAGGATGTCGTTGACGTTGTCGTGGAGCAGCGAACCCTTCGAGTGTTCGCCCTTGGGATGCGTCGAATGCGCCAGGCCTTCGGCGATGATGTTGTTGCTGTAGGTCAGGCGATTCGAAACGTTCCTGCGCCAATCGTCCGGTGTCTTGCCGGTGAAGCGCGGGCCGGAGGCAGACAGGTTTTCATCGATCGCCCAGGTGAGCGAGCAGTGATCGACGATGACGTTGTAGGCATTGATCGTCGAGATCGAATCGGGCGCCCAGTTGTCCTTGATCGTCGCGCCGGCACTGCCCGTGCGGATGCGGATGTGCTGGATGATCACGTCATGGGTCGCGAGATCGATGCCGGTCTTGATCAGCGTGATGCCGGGCGAAGGCGCGGTCTGGCCCGCGATCGTGAGAAACGGTTCGGTGATCTTGAGCTCGCGCCTCTGCAGATCGATCACGCCGCCGACCTCGAACACGACGATGCGGGGACCCTTGGTCATGATCGCTTCGACGAACGATCCCGGTCCTTCAGCAGCGAGCGTCGTCACACGAATGATCCTGCCGCCGCGACCGCCCGCGGTGTGTGCTGCCCAGCCTTGCGCACCCGGAAATGCGACGGGCGAAGGCGCGGCCTGCGCAGGCGAGAAACCCGCCAGAACCAGGAGGAATCCGAGCAGAATCGCCGCCGCCGGGCCGAATCGGCCGACCCGAGCGCTGCCAGCAGCATGACTATTGATTTTCATGAAGATTCCCCCGGACGAGCCCTAGTTTGACGGACGCTGAATTGTAAATGACACCGGTTTCCTATATACAGCCCCACGAGGTTAAAACTGCTTATGCCGGGGGGCGTTTGAGCGACTCGATCGACAACACGAGCAGGCAGTTCGTGCAGGCGCGGCTGGCTGGACGTTCGCTGGCCAGCTACCCGGGCACCGTTCCGCCGGACCTCGTCACCGCGTACCGAATTCAGGATGTTGCCATCGATGCGTGGCCCGACGCGCCCTGCGGCTGGAAAGTCGCGCGCATCGGCCCGCAGTGGCAGGTGCAGTACGCCGAAGAGCGCCTGATCGGCCCGGTCTTCGCGCGCAACGTCCACGTCGTCGACACAGGTGACGTTGCGACCTGCCCGATCTTCGAGGGCGGATTCGCCGCTGTCGAAGCCGAGATCGGCGTCTACGTCGGCGCTGATGCGGCGGTCGACAAGCTCGACTGGACGCCGGAGCAGGCGGCGCAGCTCGTCGGCAAGGTCTGCATCGGAGTCGAAGTTGCCAGCAGTCCGCTCGCGACGCTGAACGATCTGGGCCCCGGCGCCGTGATTTCCGACTTCGGCAACAACTGGGGCGTGATCGCGGGCGTCGAAATCGCCGACTGGCGCTCGTGCACGGAAGATCTCGCGGTGGAGACCTTCATCGATGGCCAGTCGGTAGGCCGCGGCAGGATCGCAATTCCCTCCACGCCGCTTGCGGCGCTGGCCTTCGCGTTGAACAAGGCGGCGCAGCGAAAGCGCCCGCTGCGTAAGGGCGACTACATCTCGACCGGCATGATCACGGGCGTGCACGACATCAAGATCGGTCAGCAATCGAGACTGTCGTTCGGCCAATATGGCGAGATCTCTTGCCGTGCCGTCCGCGCGGAACGCTACGCGGGGAACGAACGATGAATCGCCGCCAGCTTCTTCTGGGAGCGGGTGCTGCCGGGGTCACGCTGGCGACTGGCGCGCGCGCCGCGACAGACGGCCTCATGACTGCGGCAGATGTTCATCCGAGCGGCTATCCAACAGTCGAAGCAGTGCGCTGGATCGGCAAGCGCCTCGAGGAAGTGACCGGCGGGCGGCTGCGTATCCGCGTCTACTACGCAGGCCAGCTCGGCCGTGAAGGCGACACAGTGGACCTCACGCGCTTCGGTGCCCTCGACATCACACGTGTCAACTTCGCGTCGCTGAACAATCCCTTTCCGCTCACGCAGCTTTTCGCGTTGCCCTACGTGTTCGACTCGGTCGACCACATGCGGCGCGTAGTCGACGGCGAAGCAGGAAAACAGGTGCTGAAGGGCTTCGAGCGGCGCGATGTCATGGGCCTCGCAATCTACGATGCCGGTTCACGCTCGTTCTACAACGTACAGCGTGCTGTCCACGTGCCGAAGGATCTGCACGGACTGAAGTTCCGCGTGCCGCCGTCGGACATCTTCCTCGAGATGGTAACGGCACTGGGCGCTGAGCCGACGCCGCTGCCGTTCGGCGAGGTCTACTCGGCGTTGCAGACGCATCTCATCGATGGTGCGGAAAACAACTGGCGCAGCTTCCAGTCGAGCCGCCACTACGAAGTCGCGCGGTACATCTCGCATTCCGAGCACTCCTATTCGCCTGAAGCCCTGTTGATGTCGCGACGGACATTCGATGCGCTCGGTTCCGGAGACCAGGAACTGGTGCTGTCGACCGCGCGCGAGTCGGTTGCATACATGCGCGGGCTCTGGGACAAGATGGAGGCGGAGGCGCGTCAGACCGTGCTCACGGCGGGCGTCAACTTCAACGAAGTCGACCGCGGTGCCTTCCATAGGGCCGCTGCGCCGGTGCTCGAGAAATACGCGGCGCGCAGCGACCTCAAGCAACTCTACGAACTGGTGCGTGCTGCGGCGTGACGCCCGCGGCCGCGACGGGGGACCGATGTCCGAAGCGAAATCCAAGCTCAGCGCCGCGCTGGATCCCATTGCGTCAGCGACCATTGCGATTGCTGGCGTGTCGATCATCGGCATGGCCGTCGTCCAGGGCTGGCAGGTGTTTGCTCGCTATGTGCTCAACTCCGCGCCGAGCTGGACTGAGCCCATGGCGCTGTTCTTCATGGCGACAACGATGATGTTCGGCGCGGCCGCCGGCGTCCGCTCGAGCCGCCACTTCGGATTCTTCATCCTGGTCGAATCGGTTCGTCCGCCCGTGCGCCGTGCGCTGCGGATCCTTGCCGCCCTGATCGCCGCAGGCACGGGTCTCATGCTGGCAATCTGGGGCGGCGAGATGATGATCGACGCGTGGGATTACCGCATGGCTGGCGCACCGTTGCCGCAGGGATTCGCGTTCATGCCGTTGTGCATCGGCGGAGCGCTCATCGCGGTGTTCGCCATCGAGCGCGCAGTCGTGCCGTTGCCGGAACAGCAGCCGGCGGCGGAATAGCCCCGGCCCTCCACAAGAACGATCATCGGAAAAGAACCATGGCTGTTGCGATTCTGTTCTTCGTCTTCGCCGTCCTGCTGATCCTCGGCGTGCCCGTCGGCTTCTCGCTGATCGCTGCTTCGCTTGCCACCGTGCTCTATCTCGATCTGCCCGCGATCGTTGTCGTCCAGCAGACGGCGGCTGGTGCCGGCACGATATCGCTGATTGCGATCCCGCTCTTCATTTTCGCGGGCGAACTGATGATGCGTGGCGGTATCTCCGAGCGGCTGATCGCCTTCGCAAGCTCGCTGGTGGGGCACCAGCGCGGCGGCCTCGGCCAGGTGAACGTACTTGCTTCGCTGTTCTTCGGCGGCGTCTCGGGATCGGCAATCGCCGATGTCTCCGCGATCGGCGGCGCGATGATCCCGCAGATGGTCAAGCGCGGTTTCGATCGCGACTTCGCAGTCAACGTGTCGGTCACGGCTGCCCTGGTCGCCTTGCTCGTTCCGCCCTCCCACAATCTGATCCTGTTTTCCGCATCCGCGGGCGGTTCGATCTCGATCGCCGATCTATTCGCGGCGGGCGTGATTCCAGCGCTGCTCATGACAGCTGTGCTCATGTTCACGGGCTGGGCAATCGCGCGACGGCGCGGTTATGCGACTGAGGCATTTCCAGGATTCCGTGAAGTCCTGCTGCGCTTCGTTGCTGCGCTTCCCGGACTGCTGCTCGTTGCGATGATCTTCTTCGGTATCCGCGCCGGCATCTTCACGGCCGTCGAGAGCGCGTCCATCGCCGTTGCGTATGCGTTGCTGGTGACTGGATTCCTGTACCGCCGCCTGACGTGGAGGCACTTCCTCGACACGTGCATTGGTGCGGTTCGTACGACCGGCCTGATCCTCTTCGTCATCGGCGCCGCGGCGTCGTTCGGATGGCTCCTTGCCTACCTGCAGGTTCCCACGGCGGCCGTCGAAGCGCTGACCTCGGTCTCCGACAACAAATACGTGATCCTGTTCCTGATCATGATCGCGCTGCTGATCCTCGGAACGTTCATGGATCTTGCGCCGTTGATCATCATCTGCACGCCGATCTTCCTGCCGGTTGCTAAGGCTTTCGGCGTCGACCCCGTGCACTTCGGCGTGATCCTGATTCTCAATGCGGGCATCGGCCTGATCACACCACCCGTCGGTTCTGTGCTGTTCGTCGGAACCGCAATCGGCGGTATCAGCGTCACCCAGGCATTGAGATCGATCTGGCCGTTCTATCTCGCGGCCTTCGTGGTGCTGCTGTTTGTGATCTACATCCCGGCACTGTCTCTTTGGCTGCCGGCGGTGTTGAAGTGAGGGAGTCCGCGAATCCGGCCGTCCCTCTCTAGAGCGTCACCCCGTCCTTCCAGATCGCGATCTCGCGTTCTTCATTCAGCTCGTTCCGGGCCGGCTGACCCGACGCTGTCGCAATGATGAGTTGAAGGAACTCGTCGGTGACCCGCTCGGTATCCTCGCCAGCAAGCAACCTGCCGGCGTCGAAGTCGATCCAATGAGGCTTGTTCTGTGCCAGCGTGGAGTTCGAGCTGATCTTGAGGGTCGGGGCGGGGAATCCGAGCGGCGTTCCGCGGCCGGTCGTGAACAACACGATCGTCGCGCCCGCAGCGACCAATGCCGTCGATGAGATGCCGTCGTTTCCTGGCGCCTCCAGCAACGTCAGGCCGGGCTTGCTCGAGCGTTCGGCGTAGCGGATGACTTCCGTTACCGTTGCATGGCCGCCCTTCTGCACCGCGCCCAACGACTTCTCTTCCAGCGTCGTGATGCCGCCCGCGATGTTGCCCGGCGACGGGTTCTCGTGCACGGGCTGGTGATTGCGAATGAAGTAATCCTTGAAGTCATTCACGACGCTGACGATGCCGTTGAACACGTGTTCGCTGGCAGCGCGTTGCATGAGCAACCGCTCTGCGCCGAAGACTTCAGGAATTTCAGTGAGAATCGCAGCGCCGCCGGCAGCGGTGACGCGATCGGCGATGCGTCCGACGAGCGGGTTCGCGGTGATGCCGCTGAAGCCGTCGGACCCGCCGCACTTGAGGCCGATCGAGAGTGCGCTCAGCGGGCAGGGTTCGCGCTTGGTGCGCTCCGCGAGTTGCACGAGTTCTTCCACCGCATGCAATCCGGCCTGCGTTTCGTCGGAGGTCGACTGAGCGGCGAAGGATTGGATATGCGCGCGCTGGCTTACCGGAATGTCTGCGAGCAGCTTGTCGAGCTGGTTGGATTCGCATCCCAATCCGAGGATGAGCACGCCGCCGGCGTTCGGATGGCACGCGAGTGCCGCCGTGAGTTTGCGCGTGCGATCGAGGTCACCGCCGAGCTGCGAACAACCGAACTGATGCGGGAATGCGTGAATCCCATCGACACGCCCGGCGAATCGCTGCGATGCGAGGCGTGCTATGCGCTCCGCGGTTCGGCCGACACAGCCGACCGTGCAGAGGATCCAGATCTCGTTGCGTGTTCCAACGCGACCATCGGGCCTGCGGTACCCCATGAAGGTCGCCGAGGAGGATCGAGCCGGCAGCGCGGATTCGCCCGCAGGCTCGTACCGGTACTCATCGAGTCCCGCAAGGCGTGTGCTGACGTTGTGCGTATGCACGTGTGCGCCTGCGGGAATGTCGGTCTTCGCGCGCCCGATCGGCCAACCGTATTTGCAGACAGGTTGCGACGCAGCGATCGCGCGCACGGCGAACTTGTGTCCGCGTCCGACAGCGTCGCGCAGCGTCACGGTCTGGTCGTCGATCGCAACCTGTTCGCCGACATTCAGGTCGCGCAGGGCTATGGCCACATCATCGCGGGCCGTGATGCGGTAGGCGGCGGGCAGGGCGCTGTTCATGAGGTCCAATCGACTGGAAGTCAGGCGTTCGATAGGGCATCTTAGCGCCGGGGGAAACCGGTGTCATGATGCGAGGCGCAAGGCATCGTCGCGGCGCGGACATCACATCCCCGCTTTGGATCCCGTCGTCGACGGGAGACTCCCCGCACTTTGTGTGAAACTGTGCTCACAGGGAGATCGTTGGTCACGACGGCTTGCAGTGTGCAAGGGGCGTAAGTCAGCGCGCGAAGGCGTCATGAGAACAAACTGAACATGGTCAAAAAGGCCGCCAAGAAAGCCTCGCGGAAAGTGCCGGCATCGACGCAACCTGCTGCAGCATCGCAGCTGCGACATGAAGAGCCGACGCGCAAACACACCATCAACGACATCGCGCGGCTCGCGAACGTTTCCAAGAAAACCGTCTCGCGCGTCATCAACGAATCGCCGTTCGTGCGCGAGGATACGCGCACGCGAATCGCAGAGATCATGCAGCGGGTCGGATATACGCCCGATCCGCAGGCGCGCGGTCTCGCGTTCCGACGCTCGTTCCTGATCGGGCTCATCTACGACAACCCGAATGCGCCGTACGTCATCAACATCCAGGAAGGCGCGCTCGGTGCGCTGCGCCGCCAGGGATACGAACTCGTCGTGCACCCGTGCGATCGCACGAACGAGAAGTTTCTGTCCGAGATCCGCGAGCTGATCAGCCGCCAGAAGCTCGACGGCGTCATCATGCTGCCGCCGGTGTCGGAAAACGCAGCGCTTGCCGAGATGCTGCAGAAGCTGAATTGCCCGTACGTTCGCGTGCTCGCCGCGCCGCTCGATGAGCCGCAGAACCTCGTACTGTCGATGGATCGCCAGTCGGCCGCGGAAGTGGCGGAGCATCTGTGGAAGCTGGGCCACACGCGGATTTCGATGATCATCGGACCGCAGACCTATCGTTCCTCGATCGAGCGACTCGCCGGATTTTCCGACGCGCTTGCGGAGCGCGGTCTGACGATGCCGCCTGAATTCGTCGTCGAAGGTCTCTACACCTTCGAGTCGGGCGCCGCATGCGCCGAGCTGTTGCTGTCGCGCAATCCGCGACCGACGGCGATCTTCGCCGGTAACGACGAAACCGCCGCTGGCGTCTATCGCACGGCGTATCTACGCGGACTCAAGATTCCCGATGACCTCACCGTGGTCGGCTTCGACGACAGCCCGCTGGCATCGCGGCTGTGTCCGTCATTGACGACGATGCGGCAACCAATCCGCGACATGGGGCGGCTCGCTGCGGAACGCGTGATGGCGAAGATCGCAGGGCTCGAAGGTCCGCCGCTTACCGCGACGACCTTCTTCCCGCACCTCGTAGTCCGGGAATCCTCCGGCCGCCCAAAGACATAGCGGGCACAATCCGCGCGATCGGGGCCTGTGCGATCGAGGTCCCTTCCAACGGCAAATGACACCGGTTACCATGCGGACAGGCCCGAGGGGGAAACGTACACTACGGGCCCGCACTGCAGCATCATACCGATGACACGAAAACTCCAATTGCACGAGGATCGGCTGTTCCCGGCTGAGCCTGGCGCGCGCGCAATCGCGCGACGGCTCTACGCGCTCGTGCGCGACTTGCCGATCCTGAGTCCTCACGGCCACACCGATCCGCAATGGTTTTCGCGGAACGCTCCGTTCGGCAATGCGACGGAGTTGCTGCTGGCGCCGGATCACTACCTCTACCGGATGCTCTATAGCCAGGGCATCGCACTGGCCGATCTCGGCGTGCCTTCGCGTGAAGGGCCGTCGAAGGCTGACCCGCGTGCGGCGTGGCGATTGTTCGCTGCGAACCAGCATCTGTTTCGCGGCACGCCTTCCGCACTCTGGCTCGACTATGTGTTCGCGAAAGTCTTCGGTTTCGATGTCCGCCTCGACGCGCAGACGGCAGACCGATATTTCGATGAGATCGGCGCGAAGCTCGCGACACCCGAGTTTCTCCCGCGCGCGCTCTTCGACCGATTCAACATCGAAGTGATTGCGACGACCGAGTCGCCAATCGACACGCTCGATCATCATCACGAGATCGCACGCAGCGGTTGGCGTGGTCGCGTGATCACGGCGTATCGCCCCGACGCGGTGATCGATCCCGAGCACGAGTCCTTCCGTACGGCGCTCGATCAGTTCAGCGAGATCACAGGCGAAGATACGTACTCGTGGTCCGGCTATCTCAAGGCACATCGCAAACGCCGTGCACAGTTCGCTGCCGCAGGCGCGACGTCGACCGATCACGGGCACATCACTGCAGCGACTGCCGATCTGAGCACTGCGGAAGCGGAGCGCTTGTTCGCTCGTGTGACCACCGGCAATTTCAGCGCTGCCGATGCTGAACTCTTCCGTGCAGCGATGCTCGTCGAGATGGCGCGCATGAGTCTCGACGACGGGCTCGTGATGCAGATCCATCCAGGCGCGTTCCGCAATCACAATCGATGGGTGTTCGATCACTTCGGACGCGACAAGGGCGCCGATGTGCCGCATCCCACGGAGTACGTGCGCGCGCTCAAACCACTGCTCGATCGCTACGGCAACGATCCGCGCCTCACCGTCATCCTGTTCACGCTCGATGAAACGACTTACAGCCGCGAGCTTGCGCCGCTCGCCGGTCACTATCCGGTTCTGAAGCTCGGCCCGTCCTGGTGGTTCCACGACAGCCCCGAAGGCATGCTGCGGTTCCGCGAATACACGACGGAAACCGCGGGGTTCTACAACACCGTCGGTTTCAACGACGACACCCGCGCGTTCCTCTCGATCCCTGCTCGACACGATCTTGCGCGCCGCATGGATTGCGTTTGGCTCGCCCGGCTCGTCGCCGAGCATCGCATCTGCGAAGAGGACGCGTCTGAAGTGGCCGCCGACCTCGCCTATCGCCTGCCGAAGCAGGCTTACAAACTCTGAATCAGCCCGAAGGACCCCGACGTGTTCAAGAAGACATATCACGCGACTCACCCCGACATGATGGACGGGGCGAGCAACCAGCAATTGCGCGATCGCTATCTGGTCGAGGGTCTGTTCGCCAGCGACACGCTGGCGCTGAACTACACACACTACGAACGCTTCGTGATCGGCGCCGCGATGCCCGAAACCAAGGCACTGCGGCTTCCGGATCAGACGGCACCGGCATCCGCCGCCGGCAAACCGTTCCTCGAGCGTCGCGAGCTCGGTGTGATCAACATCGGCAAGACCGCTGGCCGCGTGACTGTCGACGGCAGGGCTTACGAGCTCGGATCGAAAGACGGTCTCTACATTCCGATGGGCACGAAGGACGTCGTGTTCGAATCGGCCGCTGCGGGTCAGGCCGCCAAGTTCTATATCGTTTCGACGCCTGCTCACGCGCGCTTCGAAACGCAGCAGATCTCGATCTCGAAGGCCGTGCCGCTCGAGCGCGGCAGCCTCGAAACGTCGAACGAGCGCACGATCTATCAGTACATCGTTCCGGCGACCTGCAAGTCCTCGCAGTTGTTGCTCGGCCTCACGGTCCTCAAGTCCGGCAGCGTGTGGAATACGATGCCGCCGCACCTGCACGATCGTCGCTCCGAGGTCTATTTCTACTTCGATCTCGAGGGGCAGGGCGATCAGTGCGTCATGCACTTCATGGGACAGCCTGACGACACGCGCAGCATCGTGATCCGCAACGAAGAGGCGGTGATGTCGCCGCCGTGGTCGATCCACATGGGCGCGGGCACCAAGAACTACAGCTTCATCTGGGCGATGGGTGGGGAGAACCTGGACTACACCGACATGAACGTCCTCGACATCTGCCAGCTGAAGTGAGCCCCAGTGAACCCAATGAGTGCTGCAAATCCTTTCTCGCTGGCCGGCAAAGTCGCTCTGGTAACCGGTGCCAACACCGGTCTGGGGCAGGGCATCGCGATCGCACTGGCGCAGGCAGGCGCTGACGTCGTCGCCGTCGGCCGTTCGAACGCCAGCGACACCGAGCGCGAAGTCAAAGCCCTCGGCCGCAAGTTCTACTCGATCTATGCCGACCTCGAACGCAGCCACGAAGCCGCGCGCGTCGTCGCCCAAGCCATCGAAGCGACCGGCCAGGTAGACATCCTCGTGAACAACGCGGGCATCATCCGTCGCAACGACGCGCTCGTGTTCACGGAAGCCGACTGGGACGCGGCCCTCGACGTGAACCTGAAGACGCCGTTCTTCCTCGCGCAGGCAGTCGCGCAGTCGATGGTGAAGTCAGGCCGCGGCGGCAAGGTCATCAACATCGTCTCCATGCTGTCGTTCCAGGGCGGCATCCGGACGGCGTCATACACGGCCAGCAAGAGTGGTCTCGCCGGCCTCACACGTCTGCTGGCCAACGAATGGGCATCGCGCGGCATCAACGTGAACGCGATCGCACCCGGCTACTTCGAGACGAACAACACCACTGCGCTGCGCGCCGACGAACAGCGTAACCGCGACATCCTGGGCCGGATCCCGGCCGGGCGGTGGGGACGTCCATCCGACCTGGGCGGGGCAGCGGTGTTCCTGAGCTCAGCCGCTTCCGACTATGTCCACGGAACGATCATTCCTGTGGATGGTGGGTGGCTGGCGCGATGAAGCATCGAGTATCGATTTGACAATAATCGATTCAGAGACGCTCGCCACCGGCTGCTGGCCACTGGCCAGAATGTCAGACGGGTCGGGTCGATCCTTTTCTTGCCAATAGCCGGTAGGCCTTCCGCGCCGGGACTCCGCCACCCGGCATTCCCTTCTTCCCTCCACGACGCGCTGCAGAACACAGTTTCGGCGCGCGTTTTCCGCCACTCTCGTGCCCCGATCGCCGTGCTGTCAGCGAATGTCCCTGGGTCTTTCTGGGAGAAGGGAGCGCGACGGCAGCGATCCCATCAAGTTCACAGGCGATATGTCATTCAGCATCAGGAGCGGGCGGGTAGCCCCTGCACGCAGAGGAACTACGCGCGGCTCATGACGGCGGTCTCGTCGGCGCTCTCAGGCAGTCTGACCATGCTCGATGCGGTGACGCTGGGCGTGCTGGTCACCCCTGCACGCGATTTCGATCGGCCTGTGCATGCCAACAAGGCGTTCCTGCATCTGACCGGGTATGAGCGCGAAGAGGTCCTGGCCAGCCACGTGCTCTCTCTCTGCAGCGACGCGACCGATGACGACTCGATGCAGCGGTTCCGTCACGCACTGCGTTCCGCGAGCGCGAGTACCGCCGAGATCGTTCTCGCCGCGCGCGATGGCCGTGCGATTCCGGTCCGGGTCTCCGTGCAGCCTTTCGAAGCGCCCGGTGAGACCCCGCACCTCGTCCTGACCTTTGAAGACCTCACCCGCGTGGTCCGCACACGCGAGTCGCTGCGAACGAGCGAAGCGCGCCTTCAAGTCGCGATGGACGCCAGCGCGCTGTCGATGTGGGAATGGAACGTCGAACGCGACGAGGTCTACTACAACGACTACTGGCGCACGTCGCTCGGTGTCGATCCCCAGCAATTGCTCAAGCGGGAGAGCCTGTCGGACCGGTTGATGCTGCCGTCAGATCAGCAGTCGGTGCTCGAGCAGTTCGAACAGCATTTTCACGGCGCGACGCCACACTTCGAATGCGAGTACTCGCTGGTGACTGCGTCCGGCGAGACGAAGTGGTTCGCTGCGCGAGCCGACGTCGTTCGTCGCGATGGACATGGCAAAGCGCTGCGCATGGTTGGCGTGCTGCGCGACATCACGCGACGCAAGCGTGACATGCAGCTTGCAGCGGAAGTGCAGGATCGTTGGGAACGCGCAGTCCGCGGTACCTCCGACGGTATGTATGAATGGAACCTGCTCACCGGCCACGTCTGGTACGCATCGCGCTTCCGGGAAATCATAGGCCACGAGTACGAGGACTTTCCCGACACGTTCAACGCGTTCCAGAACGTGCTGCACGCCGATGACCGCACGCTGGTCCTGCACAAGATCCGCCGTCATCTCGAGAACCAGGTGCAGCTCGACCTGCGTTGCCGCGTCGTTACACACAGAGGCTCAGTGCTGTGGTGCCGGATGCGGGGCCAGGCGGATCGCGACGCCGCCGGCCGGCCCCTGCGACTGTCAGGATCGATCAGCGACATCTCCGCGCAGATCGAAGCCGAAGAAGCATTGAGCCGCAGCCAGGATTTCTACGGCACGATTCTCGACTCGCTGCCGCTGTACGTCTCGTACCTCGATCGCGACGAGCGCATCGTGTACGCGAATCGGCAGTTCCAGCAGTTCTTCCGCTTGCCGCTGGCGTCCACTCGCGGCCAGCAGGTCGGCGATGTGATCGGCGAGCGTCGCTACGCAGCCATCGGGCCGAGCTTCCGCGCGGCGCTCGACGGGCGGATGGTGGAGTCGCAGGGGCAGTTCCGCAGTCCCGACGGCCAGATGGTCGATCTCGAAGGCATCTTCGTGCCGCACTTCAACGAAGCCGGCGAAGTGCAGGGCTGTTTCGTCGCGGCGCGCGACGTCACCGAGAAGCATCAGCTCGAAGCCGAGCTGCGGCAGAGCCAGAAGATGGAAGCAGTCGGTCGGCTGACCGGCGGTATCGCGCACGACTTCAACAATCTCCTCGCCGTCATCGTCGGCAACATGCAGTTGTTGTCGCGGTCGCTGCGAGAGAGTCCGCGTCTGCTGCATCAGGCTGAAACGGCAATGAAGGCTGCCATGCGCGGCGCCGATCTCACGCGTCGGTTGCTGGCATTCGCGCGTCAGCAGGTGCTGGAGCCTCGTGTCGTCGACCTCGGCACACTGATCGGCGGCATGTACGACTTGCTGCGTCGGTCTCTGACCGGTGATATCGAAATCCGCCAGGTCTGTGCGCCGTTGGTGTGGCCGGTGAAGATCGATCCGGGCCAGCTCGAGAACGCGATCCTGAACCTGGTCATCAATGCCCGCGATGCGATGCCTCAGGGAGGCGCGATCATCGTGAGTACGCGTAACGAAGTCGTGGGTGCGCAGCCTGCCGAACCCTCGGGTTTCAACGGAGAAGGGGCATTGCAGCCCGGCGAATACGCCGTGCTGGAGGTTCTCGATACCGGCACCGGTATGCCGCCCGACACGCTGAAGCGCGTGTTCGAGCCGTTCTTCACGACCAAGGACGTGGGCAAGGGCAGTGGCCTCGGCTTGCCCATGGTCTATGGCTTCGTGCGTCAGTCCGGCGGGCACGTCCGGATCACCAGCACGGTCGGCAAGGGCACTACGGTGCAATTGTTCCTGCCCCGCTGTCCGGGCGATATTGAAGCCGTCCCGCGCGATACCGCTTCCTCCTCCGAGATGCCGTCAGGCTGCGAAACAATTCTCGTTGTTGAAGACAACGCTGAAGTCCGCTCGACTGCGGTCGATATCCTGAATAGCCTCGGCTATCGGGTGCTGGAGGCGGCCAATGGGTATCAGGCACTGGAGCAATTCATGCAACATACCGATATCGCGTTGGTCTTTTCGGATGTGATGTTGCCGGGCGGGCTTCCCGGCCCGATGCTGGTGGACAAATTGCGTGAACGACGTCCCGGACTGAAGATTCTGATGACGTCAGCCTTCAGCGAAAGCTCGATCCTGCATCGGGGTATGCTGGACGGCACGCTGCAGTTGCTCACCAAGCCGTATCGCGTGGAAGATCTGGCGCGCCAGGTGCGGACGATCCTGGATGAGAATGAGGAGATGAGAAGTGTCCCGGCGTGAGCGCAATCTGCTGCTGGCAGTCGACGATGAAGTCGATTTCCTCGATTTGATCGTCCAGGTCGGCGAAGGCGTCGGCTGCGAAGTCATTACCGCCGACAGCGCGGACGCCTTTCGAGAACAGCTTTCGCAGCGCCAGCCGGCGCTGATCCTGCTCGATCTGCAGATGCCCGGCATGGATGGCATCGAGGCCCTGCGATACCTCGGAAGAATCGGCACGACCGCCGGAATCCTGCTTGCCAGCGGCATGGACCAGCGCGTGATCGTCAGCGCCCGCCAGCTCGGCGATCAGCTCGGACTCAAGATGCTCGGCACGCTGCAGAAGCCCGCGATGCTCGAGGAAATCGAATCGCTGCTCTCACGCCATCTCGAGCCCGGCGAGCGCCTCACCGTCGAAGAGCTGGCCCGGGCAATCGAAGAACATGAACTGGTCGTGCACTACCAGCCCAAGGTGGTTCGTACGAACAACGACTGGCAGGTGCGCACGGCCGAAGCACTCGTGCGCTGGCGCCATCCGCGTCTGGGATTGTTGCCGCCGGGCGAATTCCTGCCGATGGCGGAACGTTCGGGACTGATCGTCGGCGTCACGGATTTCGTGCTCACCGACGCAATTCGCCAGATCGGCCACTGGCGCCAGCGCAATCTCGATCTCGGCGTCGCCGTGAATCTCTCGCCGCGACTCGTCCAGGACCTGGAATTCCCGGATCGCCTCGGCCTGATCCTGCGCGAATTCGATGCGACCGCCGAGCAGCTCACGCTCGAAGTGACGGAAGCAGCCTCGCTCGACGATCCGGATCTCGTCATGGACATCTTCACGCGCCTGCGCGTGCGCGGTGTCGGCCTGTCGCTCGACGACTTCGGCACGGGCACGTCCTCGCTGACCCAGCTCTACAAGATGCCTTTCAGCGAAGTGAAGATCGATCGACTGCTGATCTCCGAGATTCCCACGGGCCGCGCCGCTGCAACGGTCGTGCGCGCGATCATCGACCTCGCTCACAACCTTTCGCTGACCGTCTGCGCGGAGGGCGTCGAAACCTCACCCGTGTTCGAAATGCTCGAACAGGCCGGCTGCGACGCACTGCAGGGCGACTTCATCGCATCGCCGATGCCGGCCAGCGAAATGGAGCAGTTCATCGACGTGTGGAATGGGGCGGATCACACGTTGGTGCCGGTGGTCAGGAAGAAGTAGCCCGCGAGGCGGGCGGCTACCGGCAGCTGGGCAGAGGGGGCGACTCCAGCCTCTGGCCAACTGCCAGTGACCGCCAGTAGCCCTTTTCCTCATCCCCCCACCGCCAGCCGCTTCGGCTTCGTCTGCCGCAACAGATGCAGCGGCGCCGAGAGCACGATCCGCGTGCCTTTCCCCGGTTCGTCGAAACTGATCGTGCCGCCCAGCATGCGCGAGCGGTACTCCATGATCTTGAGGCCCATGCCGGGTCGGCCCTGGGCGAGGCCGGCGGAGAGGCCGATGCCGTCATCCGTGATCGTGAGTTGCAGTTTG
>JACZCZ010032149.1_pt1 | contig 46137 bp, 43 predicted proteins | sample 8641811 | NCBI WGS metagenome assembly JACZCZ01 (sample SAMN15324610, study PRJNA640507) | soil metagenome | isolation source: intercropping peanut in the first line | place: China: Luxin town, Laibin City, Guangxi Province | collected 2019-07-25 | depth 10cm m | reverse complement strand
GAGCCCTGGTTGAGCTGCAGCAGGTTGCGGATCGGGATGCGGGTGCGGCCGACTTCCATCGACAACGTGACCGGCACGTCGAGGATGACTTCCATGTTGACGTCGCGCGCGCTCTCACTCGTGCCCTTGTCCTGCAGATCGCCGAACTCGGCGCGGGCTGCATCGGATGACTTTGCGTTCATGTTCGTTTCCCAAAATATTGATCAGGGGGTTCCGCTCTTCTGCGCCAGCAGCGTTTCGAGGATCTTCGGCTTGAAGCGGCTGACCCGCTCCTCGATCTGCACGGCCTGCTGTCCGTGAGAGACACCGAACGTGCCGCGGAAGATGGGGACATCCTCCGCGAGCACCGTGGCGCGGCCGTTGAAATCGAAAGGGATCACATCGCCGGGGGCAAGCTCCATGAGCTGCTGCATCGTCAGCCGGCCGCGGCCGAGCAGCGTCTTCAGCTCCACTTCCGCGTCTTCGATTTCTTCCTTGAGCGCCATCGCCCAGCGTTCGTCGTGCTCGACGCGGTCGCTGGCGACGCCGGCATCGAGCAGCTCGCGCATCGGCTCGAGCATCGAGTAAGGCATGGTGATGTGGACGTCACCGCCGCCGCCGTCGAGTTCGATGTGGAAGCTCGTCACCACGACGATTTCCGTCGGGCTCACGATGTTGGCGAAGTGCGGATTGATTTCGGAGTTCAGGTACTCGATCTCGAGGCGCGCCACATGCGACCACGCTTCCTTGAAGCCGGCGAACACATGCTTCAGCAACATGTGGATCACGCGCGTCTCGGTCGCGGTGAACTCGCGACCTTCGATCTTCGCGAACCGGCCGCTGCCGCCGAAGAAGTTGTCCACGACCGTGAACACGAACTTCGGATCGAGCACGATGAGACCCGTGCCGCGCAACGGCAGCACACGCACCAGGTTCAGGCTCGTCGGCACGTGCAGCGAGTGAACGTACTCGCTGAACTTCTGCATCTTGATCGGCGCCACCGCCACTTCCGGCGCGCGGCGGAGCATGTTGAACAGGCTCGTGCGGAACAGGCGTGCAAACCGCTCGTTGATCATCTCGAGCGTGGGCATGCGCCCGCGCACGATCCGCACCTGGCTGGTGAAATCGTACTGACGCGCCTCACCGGGCGCCGCCGTCTCTTCGGTCTTTACGGCACCGCTATCGACGCCATGCAATAGCGCATCGATTTCGTCTTGACTGAGTACGTCTTGGCCGGACATGTGCTTCTTCGTGTGCTCGGTGATCGGGTGGTCGAGTGATCCTGCAAGCGCTCGGACTTTCGCGTGATCACCTGATCACGTGATCACCCGATCACTCTCCTTACTGCATTACAAAACTCGTGAAATACAACTGCTCGACCTTCGCGCCCTCGCCGCCTTCGGCAGTGACGATCTTGCGGACGGTCTCCAGAGCCTCGGCACGCAGGCGTTCCTTCCCTTCCGAGCTGCTGATCGCCTCGTACTTCTGGTTGCCGAACAGCATCAGCAGGTCGTTGCGGATCATCGGTTCGTGGGCCTTCAGCGTGTCCAGCATCGCCGCATCGCGCGTCATGACTTCGACGGAAACCTGGAGGAAGCGCATCATGCCCTTGGCCTCGAAATTCGCGACGAACGGCGGATCGAGCTTCGCGTACAGGGCAGGCGTCTTGGTCGGCGCCTTGGCCTCCTCGGCATGAGCGGCTTCTTCGCCCTTGTCCTTCTTGGCGGTCATGAAGTACACGCCCGCACCGGCGGCACCCGCTGCAACCAGTGCAGCCAGGATGACCACCACCATGCTGGGACCCGACTTCGGGGCGGGGGCGGCGGCAGCAGCAGCATCGGACATCGTCTGGATCCTCGAGAGCACGAACGAATGCCCTGAATTAGCAAGCCTCGTGCCACGCAGGCCGGAGCCTCACGAAATGCCTATAAAACAAGGGTTTTGTGCGTTTCCGACGACTGTGAACTGCAGCACACACGTCGGAAAGTTGGCGGGGGAAATGTGATGGGGAGCACAGGAGCACGCCGACAGCGAAAGAGTGGCTGCTGACTGCTGGCTGCTGGCCGCTGGCTGCTGGCCGCTGGCCAGAATCTGTCCGGTCGCTGTCCTGTTGTGGGTTCGACTTCAGTCGAACGTCAGCGAGCGGAAGCGAGCTCCGTCACTCCCGCGCAGGCGGGAGTGACGGATCGTTCACGCGTACGCGTCGACCAGCCCGAGCTTCACCGCCACCGCGCTTGCCGAAACCTCGGCTTCATTGCCATCGCCAGTCAGCGTTGCGCCCGATCCACCCTGCTTCGCCTGCTCACGCGGCGATTCGTGGAAAACGCCGGCATCGGCGAGCGAGAGGCCTTGTGAGGCAAACAGCTCACGCAGACGCGGGAGCGCCTGTTCAAGGGCGGCGCGGGTATCGGCCTGAGCAGAGCCGAACCACACTGAAGCCTGGTCGTCGCGGACCGCGATGCGTACTTCGAGCGGGCCCAGATGTTCTGGCGACAGGCGCAACGAGGCTGAGTGCTGGCCGCGTTCGCTCATCAGGAGCATGCGGGTGCCGAGTTCGTCGGCCCAGGCAGAACTGCCTACGTGATGGTGCAGCGTACGCGTCGGGCCCGCGTCGACAACGGTCGCGGCAGCCCGCAGCTGTGCGGCGTCCATCGACTGGGCATGCAGGGGATTCGGTGACGTCGACGTCTGGTTGTCGACCTCCGTCGGCGTCTCTGCAAGCGTTGCTGCGAGAGCGTCGGCAGTCATGGAAGCTACAGTCGAGCGAGCTGCACCGCCCTCGCCTCCTGTCAACGGCAGTACTTCCGCCGCCATCGCCTGCGTTGCCGCATTTTGCTGTGCCGCTGGCAACGTCACGGGAACGGGCAACGGAACGCCAGCCAGGGCCGCAGCGTCCTGCAACGCCTGCGCGGCGTCCCCTTCGACATCGGTTGCAGGCGTCAGCGTCGGCTTCGCCTGGGTTGCCTTTGCGACCGGCGCGCCCAGCAACTGACCGAGCATCAGCATGAAATCGTCGGCCGCAACACCCGTCGTCGTCTCGCCCACGGGGGCGGCCGTGGGCGCCGCGGGAGTCGTGGCGGCGGGAAGCATCGGTGTACTCATGGAAATCATCTCTGGGTTCTCGGCCTCTGCGCCCGCTCATCGATCTCGATCTGCTCACGGCGATCCATCGCACGCCGGGCCTCGTCGCGCCACTGCGTGGCGACGTGGTCGAGTGCCTTCACGCGCTTCGCCGCTTCCTGCCAACGCAAACGTCCTGCATCGCATTCGTTGCGCGTCTTCGTGACGATCGCACGCTGCTGCCGCATCGCCTCACCGAGGCGAGCGAGAAATGCCTGGTAATCACGCAATTCGGTAACGCCGATGCCGCGCCCGACCCGCTCTGCGTACTGTTTCTGATAGTCCTCGGCGTAGCGCTCGAGATCGAGCAACTTCGTCTCAGCTTCGCGAGCGTTCCGTTCGAGCGCGGCAACCTGCTGCGCAAGGCGGCGCTCCGCCTCCTCGGCGAGGTTCTGGACGGGCTGGAGACGATCGGCGCGGGTCATTGAGGCTATTCACCGGCAAGTTGGGTCAGGGCAGCGACGCTGTCGGCATACGCCACCTTCTCTTTCATGTCCTGCTGCAGGAACTTCTGTATCGATGGCCACTGCGCGATGGCCGCGTCGATGCGCGGGTCCGAGCCCTTCTGGTAGGCGCCGATCGCGATGAGGTCCCGGTTCTGCTGGAACGTCGAGAGCGACTGACGGAAGCGGCGTGCCATCGCGCTGTGCTGCGCGGGCACGATCTCGTGCATCGCGCGGCTGATCGATGCTTCGATGTCGATCGCCGGGTACTGACCGGCTTCCGCGATGCGCCGGGACAGCACGATGTGTCCGTCGAGAATCGCGCGAGCAGAATCGGCAATGGGATCCTGCTGGTCGTCGCCCTCAGTGAGCACGGTGTAGAACGCAGTGATGGAACCGCTGCCTTCCGCGCCGTTTCCTGCCCGCTCGACGATCTGCGGGATTCGGGCGAACACCGACGGCGGATAGCCCTTCGTGGCGGGCGCTTCGCCAATGGCGAGACCGATCTCGCGCTGGGCCTGTGCGACTCGCGTGAGCGAATCCATGATCAGCAGGACGCTCTTGCCCTGGTCGCGGAAGTATTCCGCAATCGCGGTCGCACGCCAGGCGCCGTGCAGGCGCATGAGCGGCGGATTGTCGGCCGGCGTCGCGACGACCACGGCGCGGTCGCGGTCCTTGCGGCCGAGGATGCGTTCGACGAACTCTTTCACTTCGCGTCCGCGCTCGCCGATCAGGCCGACGACGATGATGTCGGCGCTGGTGAAGCGCGCCATCATGCCGAGCAACACGCTCTTGCCGACGCCGCTGCCGGCGAACAAGCCGACACGCTGACCGCGACCGACCGTGAGAACCGAGTTGATCGCACGCACGCCGACATCGAGCGGTTCGCTGATCGGCTGGCGCGCAAGCGGATTGATCTGAGTGCCGGTGAGACGGACGCGGCCTTCGCATTCGATCGGGCCAAGTCCGTCGAGCGGCTGGCCGGCACCGTCGATGATGCGGCCAAGAAGTTCGGGACCGACCGCGACGGACTCCGCTCCGACTCGCGGAATCACGCGGGCGTTCGGCTTGAGCCCATGGATATCGCCGGTAGGCATGAGATACAGGCGATCGCCCGCGAACCCCACGACTTCGGCCTCGATGCGCGTGCCGTCGTTCGCCATCACGTCGCAACGGTCGCCGACCGCTGCCTGGCAGCCCGAGGCTTCGAGCGTCAATCCGATCATGCGCGTGAGCACACCTTCGACGGGCGGAGGCGGCACGCGCTCGACCTTGCGCTGCAATTGGTCGAGCTGTCTGAGCCAGTTCGGAGTGCGATTGGCGGGAGAACTGGTCATTCTGCTGATTCTCTGGCAGCGGCCCGTTCCTCGCCCAGCATCGCGCTCGCGACGGCGGCAATGCGCGTTTCGACCCGCGCGTCGATCTGTGACGTTTCCGTCACGACCTGGCAACCGCCACGGCTCAGCATCGGGTCCTCTGCGATACTCCATGCACGATCGCCGCCCGGGGCCGCGAGGTGCTCACGAACGACGGCTGCATCCTCTGGATGCAGATGAATCCGGATCTGACGCACCGATGCGGGCAACAGCGCGACCGTTTCGCGCATCACCGCGATGATCTGTGCCGGGTCGAGCCGCAGCTCGCGACGTATCACCTGCTTCGCGATCGACATCGACAGGCGTGCCAGCTGATCGGCCACTTCGGCATCGAGTTCTTCCAGCGGATGAACCAGCTTGTCCGCGATCGCCGTCATGCCCGCGACCTGGGCACGCAGCTTGTCGATCAACGGCTGCATCTCGGCCTTCGCTGCTTTCAGGCCCGCGTCGCGGCCTGCTGCGAAAGCTTCGTCGTGAGCCCGCTTCTCGATCGCTTCCAGCTCGCTGACGGTGGGACCCGGACGACGGCCCTGGATCGGCGATCCGGAGACCGTGGGCATGTCCCATCGGGATATATCCGCTGCAGCGCCGGAATTGCGGGAAGTCATTGGAAAAGGGCTCGGGTAGCGGGGCTCGGGACATGGGCAGGAACGAAGGCAATGGCGTCCGGTGACACTGTCGTGCCCGCACCCCGCGCCCCGCTACCCGTGCCCGGCTTCCTCATACGAACTCTTCGCCCTTGCCGCCGAACTGCACGGTGCCGGCTTCGGACATCTTGCGGACCATCGCGAGGATTTCCTTCTGCGCCGCTTCCACTTCGGACAGGCGCACGGGACCGCGCGATTCGAGGTCGTCCTTCAGCATCTCGGCAGCGCGCTGCGACATGTTCTTGAACACCTTCTCCTTGAGGCCGTCCTCCGCGCCCTTGAGCGCGATCAGCAGGCGTTCGCCAGGCACGGCGCGCAGCACTTCCTGCATGCCGCGATCGTCGATCTCGAGCAGGTCGTCGAACACGAACATGAGATCCTGGATCTTCGTGCCGAGCGGCTCGTCGATCTTGTTGATGTGCTCTAGCAGCGCGCCTTCCTGGCTGCTGTCCATGAAGTTCATGATGTTCGCCGCCGTCTTCACGCCGCCGATGACGGAGGTCTTCAGCACGCCCGTCTTGCCGGCGAACTGCTTCTCGATGACGTCGTCGAGCTCGTGCAGCGCACTCGGCTGGATACCGTCGAGCGTCGCGATGCGCATGATCACGTCCGCACGCAGCCAGTCGGGGAACTGGGCCAGGACGTCCGCGGACTGATCCGCGTCGAGGTATGCCAGCACGATCGCGATGATCTGCGGATGCTCCTGCCGGATCAGTTCCGACACCGCACGCGCGTCCATCCATTTGAGCGCTTCCAGCCCCTTGCTCGAGCGGCCGAACAGGATGCGATCGATGACGCCGGCAGCCTTGTCTTCGCCGAGAGCGCCGATGAGAACCTTGCGCAGGTATTCGTCGACACCCACGCCGAGCGAGGTCTGGCTTTCGACAGTCGTCGTGAACTCCTTCAGAACCTGCTGCACTTCCGCGCGCGAGATGTTCTGGAGCTGCGTCATTGCCGCGCCTATGCGCTGCACGTCTTTCGCGCCCATATGCTTCATCACGTCGGCAGCTTCCGCTTCGCCGAGGGAGAGCAGCAGGATGGCGGCGCGTTCCGTGCCGTTGCGCTGAGGGGCCTTCTTGTCCGTCATGATTGCTTACTCGTCGCCGCCCACCCAGGTTTTCACGACCTGGGCAACACGGCCGGGATCCTGGGAAACGAGAGTGCGCGCCTGCGCGATCTGCGAGTCGTAGTCGACTCCGGACGGAGCACCTGCAGCGACCTGCTCAGCCACCGGAGACGCCGCATCCGGCAGTGCCGGCGGTGCGTAGACCGGACGCGTCGCAGGCCCCGGCAGCAAGCCCTTCACCAGAGGACGCAGCACCACGAAGACGAGCGCCAGCAGGACGATCAGGGCAGCAACGAGCTTCGCGATATCGCGCACCAGCGGACGTTCCCAGAGCGGGATCTCTTCCGGCTGAATCTGCTCCGGTGCGGCTTCGCCGAGGAACGATGCGTTCACGACGTTCACGCTGTCGCCGCGTGCCTGGTCGAAGCCCACGGCATCCTTCACCAGGCGCGTGACGTTCTCGATCTGTTCGGGCGTGAGCGCCGTTTCCACCACCTTGCCATCGGCATCGGCGGTCTTGACGTTGTCGATGAGCACCGCGACCGTGATTCGCTTGAGGCGGCCTGCGGGCTGGCGCGTGTAGGCGACTGTGCGATCGATTTCGTAGTTGCGTGTCGACTGCTTCGAGGTGTTGTCCGGCGGAGAAACGATCGGCTGGCCGTTCGGACCCACAGTCGGCGTCGCGGCAGCGGCCGGCGTCGTCGCAGCAACGCCCGGAGGCAGTGCCGTTCCCGGCGTCGGAGGCTGATTCGTCAGCGCACCCGGCACGCCCTGCGGACCGGAGCCGTTGCGGCTCGTCTCTTCCGCGAGCTGCTCGCTGCGAACGATCTGGCTTTCAGGGCGATACTGTTCGCGTGCTTCTTCCGTCGTACCGAGTTCGACGTCAGCGACTACCTGCGCGCGGACGCGGCCTGCGCCGACGAGCGGCGCCAGCAACTCTTCGATGCGATGGGTGTAGCGCTCTTCCATGTCACGCGCGATTTCCATCTGCTTGCTGCGGGCCGCGAACTCGTCCTGCGCGTTCTCCGGCGAAGACAGCAGACGGCCCTGCTGGTCGATGACCGTGACCTGTTCGGCTTCGAGCTCCGGGATGCTCGACGCAACGAGATTCACGATCGCGGTGACTTGCTCCTGCTCGAGACGACGACCTGGCTTGAGCTGCAGCAGCACTGAAGCACTCGGCGGACGACGATCCCGCACGAATGCCGACTGACGCGGCAGCGCGAGGTGAACGCGTGCAGCTTCCACCGTCTGAAGATTCGAAATCGTACGAGCCAGCTCCGTTTCCAGCGCGTGCTGATAGCGCGCCCCTTCCATGAACTGGCTGACGCCGAAGCCGGGGTCCTTGGAAATGACGGCGAAACCGCCATCACCTTCGGGCAGCCCCTGCCCGGCCATCTTCAACCGCGCGTCATGCACGCGATCCGCCGGCACGGTGATCGCGCCGTTGTTGTCCAGCTTGTAAGGAATGCCGCTGGCCTGCAGCGCCTGAACGATCTGCGCCGAATCCGACTGACTGAGATTGCCGTACAGCATGCTGTACGTGGGTTCCTTCGACCACAGAACGATGCCGCCACCAGCCGCGGCCGCGGCCGCGATGCCGATCAGGGTCAGCAGCGGCTTCAGCTGCGGCGGCACGATCGAAGGCTGCCGCGGAAGGGCGAGAGCTTCGGCGCTCATGCGAGTACCTGGCAAACTGGCCGACTGGCCGACTGGCCCGCTGGCCCGAATGCTGCGTGCTGCGCGCTGTTCAACTTGTTGCTATCCATATGCACTACGTTCATTGGTTCGTTTCCGAATCTCTCTTCATCTGGCCAGCCAGCCCGTTGGCCAGCCCGCCAGTTGGCCGCGCCGTCCCAGGCGCGCTCAGATCGGCATATTCATGATTTCCTGATACGCACTGACCATCTTGTTCCGCACTTCCGTGAGTGCGCGGAACGAGACGCTCGCCTTCTGCATCTCGAGCATTACCTGGGGCAGTTCGATGCCCGGCACGCCCTGTTCGAACTGCGTCGACAGAGACGTCGCCTTCTGCTGGGCCTGGTTCACCGAGTCGAGGCCCTGCTTCAGCACGTTCGAGAACGACGGCGCGTTCGCTTCGGGTGACACGCCGGCTACGGCCTGCGGACCCTGCGGCATCTGCTCGCCGATCCCGCGCACCTGCGATTGCATGGCACGGATCTGCGAAAGAACCGCGTCGATCTGCAACGAACTCATACTTCCACTCCTGACTCGCGCAGCTTCGCGAGCTTGTAGCGCAGCGTGCGCGCGCTGATGCCGAGACGCTTCGCGACGGCCTGGCGATTGCCGTTGTCCAGGCGCAGCGCATCGAGGATCAAGTCGCGTTCGGCGACGTCCAGCGATTGGGACAGGGCTCGGGGTTCGGGACTTGGGGCACGGGCAGGATGCACTCGCGAACCATCGACTCGTGGGACTGAGCTGACAGGACTCTGGCCCGGTGTCTCGTCCCCGGCGCCTTCCATATGCACGTGCTCGGCTTCGATCACGGCGCCATTGCAGAGAATCAGGGCGCGCTGCATCACGTTGTCGAGTTCGCGCACGTTGCCCGGCCAACCGTACGTCAGCAGCAGGTGAGCAGCATCTGCGCTCAGCGCCGGGATGCGCTCGCCCGCGCGGCAGCGCGAGGTCAGCAACCGCATGGCGAGCGGCAGCACGTCGTCACGACGATCGCGCAGCGGCGACGTCGAGAGAGGGAATACATTCAGACGATAGTAGAGGTCTTCGCGGAAACGACCGGCCGTCACTTCGGCGCGAAGATTGCGATTCGTCGTTGCAAGCACGCGGACATTGAGCGCAACTGCCGCACGACCGCCGATCCGCTCCACTTCGCGTTCCTGCAGGACACGCAGCAGCTTTGCCTGCAGCCCCAGCGGCATCTCGGTGACTTCATCGAGAAGCAGCGTGCCGTTCTGCGCCTGCTCGAACTTGCCGACGTGGCTTGCGTGCGCGCCAGTGAAGGCACCGCGCTCATGGCCGAACAGCATCGCTTCGAGCATGTTCTCGGGGATCGCCGCACAGTTGACCGCGACAAACGAATGATTTGCGCGTGGAGAGCTGCGATGAATGAACCGGGCGAGGACTTCCTTGCCGGTGCCGGATTCGCCCGCGATCAGCACCGTGCAGTCGCTTGCCGCGACCCGGCGCGCCAGTGTCGCGAGGCGCTGCGACTCAGGGGCGACCGCGACGAAATCGACAGGGAAGGCGCGGAGGTCGGGGCTCGGGACATGCGCAGGAATGGGAGCTGGGTCGTTCTGACCCGAGCCCCATGCCTCGTTACCCATGTCCTCTCTGTATGCGTTGGCGTTCATTGCGGCACTGAAGGAGCAAGTTCTGTTCCAGTGCCCCTCCCGACCTCACCTGGCACTCGATCCTGTGGACCCGGTCACAGGTGGCAGCCTCCTGCCGTGTGATGCGTGTCCGTTGCGGCAACCTTTGGCCGTGCCGCCGTCAAACTTCTGTCGCTGCCGCTTCGTTCAGCATTTCGAACTTGCGGAGCTTCTCCACGAGCGTCGTGCGACGCAGCTTGAGCAGTCGCGCCGCATGCGCAACGGTGCCGCCGGCGCGCGTGAGCGCCTGACGGATCAGCGTGCGCTCGATCTCGAACAGGTGATCGCGCAGGTCTAGGCCTTCGGCCGGCAGCTCTGCCAGGGTTTCATGGGAGACGGGTTCGGTCAGCATCGAGAACGCTTCGCGGTCATCCATCGAGAACTCGGCCAGCTCGTTCTCTTCGAGCTCGTCGGGCAGCGGCGGCAGCGAGGCGGCTTGCAGCGCATCGTCGTCGACCATGCTCATCAGGTCTTCGACGACGCCGGCCGGGCGGTACTTGAGCGGCAGATCAGTGAGATCGACCTTGCGGTTCGGGCAGAGGATCGAAAGCCGCTCGATCAGGTTGCCGAGCTCGCGCACGTTGCCGGGCCACGGGTGGCGGTTCAGCGCTTCGAGCGTGCGGGTCGTCAGCTCGATGCGGCTGCGTCCTTCGGTCACGTTGCGGGCTGCGAAGTCACGGATCAGCAGCGGGATGTCCTGCACGCGCTCGCGCAGGGCCGGCATTTCGATGGGGAATACATTCAGGCGATAGAAAAGGTCTTCGCGGAACATGCCGCGGGCGATCGACTCTTCAAGATTGCGGTGCGTGGCGGCGATGATGCGTACGTTGCAACGAATCGGCGCGTGATTGCCGACGCGCTCGAACACCCGCTCCTGAAGGACGCGGAGCAGCTTCACCTGCATCGGCAAGCTCATGTCGCCGATCTCATCGAGGAACAGCGTGCCACCCTCGGCGATCTCGAACCGGCCCTTGCGGGCGGTGACTGCACCGGTGAACGAACCCTTCTCATGACCGAACAGTTCGCTCTCGAGCAGTTCGGAAGGAATCGCGCCGCAGTTGATGGCGACGAAGGGCCGCTGGCGGCGCGGGCTGGCGTCGTGAATGGCGCGCGCCGCCAGTTCCTTGCCGGTGCCGGACTCGCCCAGGATCAGAACGCTCGAATCGTGGGCCGCCACCTGACGGATCAGGCGGCTGACGTCCTTGATTGCCTCCGAGTTGCCGGTCGGCATGACGACCTGGCCGGCTTCTTCGAGAGCAGCCTGCGCCGGCACGTGCAGCACCTTGGCGAGGCTCTGGTATTTGAACGGGAACGGCAGGCGGATGACGCGGGCAGCACCGACGGCCTGAATGAGCTGGTCGGCGGCGGCGGCTGAGCCGTAGGCAACGACCGGCACGTCGCCGAGCTGTTCGCGGAGTGCGGCGCCGAGTTCGCGCCAGTCCGGGGAGTCCCCCACGTCGCCGACGAGCAGCGCCGGCGGCGTGTTCGGCGACTGGATCATCGCGCGCATCAGCGCGGCGTGATCGATCAGCAGCGGTTCGAGATCGAGAAACTTCAGAACGGCGGCGACCTGCTCGGCCCGCTCGACGTCGCAGTCGTAGACGACAGCGCGCTGCAGACCGGTCACTCTCATTCTTGCCGTATCGTTCAAGTTCATTCCGCTTCCCCGGCTCGTCCGAGCCTCTCTCAGCAATTCCCTGACGCTTTCGCAGTCGCTTGAGGTAATCACCGCAGCGAGTGCTGCGTGCTCATGCGAGCGATTCCTTCGCGTCAGAAACTCGTCGTTGTTATGCGACTTGCGAGTGATTGTGATCGTGCCGCGAGTTCGGACTATCAGGGTATCCCTGAACAAATTGCGCACGTGAACTGCTGCCAATTATTTGGCGCGTGCATCAGGGAACGGATTAGATGCGCGTGAGAGTTTGTGCGTAGATCGCGTGCGACGCGTCACGCATCGAGCGAGCGGAAGTTTCTGCTGCGAGTGTGTGTGCGCAAAAAATGCGCGTGATGACGCGATCGAGTGATCGCGTGATGACGTGAGAGAAGCGCACGCGCGATGTCGAGCGCGTATGGCAAGTGGCCGACAACGACGTCGACCCTCACGAGCGCATCACAATTTCTTCGGATGCTTGGCGCCGGCGACCTGACGGCGATGTTTGCGGAAGGCGAGCTTCTCGAGAAGGTCGGCGATGTGCTCGCCGGGAGGAATGAAACGCGCCTTGATGCGACCTTCCGGCGAAATCGATGCGATCCGCCCGACGAGGCGCAGCGGATCGGCGATGCAATCGCGCAGATAGACCTCGAGTACGCCCTGGTTGCCGAGCACGGGCATCGGGGGATTGCCCTCCCAGACGGCGCCGAGTGCATTGAAGCGGATGGACGTGGGCCGCGGCCGCGGATGGCTGGCGACCAGGAGCTGGCCGACCATGTCGAGCAGCAGGTTGACCTTCAGATCGAGCCGCGCGATGTCGGCAGCATGAGGTGAATCGTCGGGCTTCTCGACCTGCCCGTGCTCCTCGAGCGCCGCCAGCGCCTGCAGGGCCCGCAGATTGCGGTCGGCATAGCTGCCGACGACTGCCGGGTTGAAGGGTTCCGGCAGCGAACGCCACGCGACGGGCACTACATCCTCGTAGGCCAGCTCTTCGTAGAGAACGATGGTGTCCAGTCCCTCGTACATGGCCGCATCCTCTGGGCTTATCTGCTCTTCAGGATCATATCGAGCGTCGTGTCCACGCTGTTGGCGGCGGACGCCGGATCGGCGGGATGGACGCCTTCCTTCGGCCCGGATACCAGCCCGACTTCGGGAGCATCCGCGGCGGCGATCTGGGCCACAGCCGCATCGGATTCAGCCATCGCCTGGCGCAAAGCACCGAGCCACTGCTGGTCCGACGGCGACGCGCCGGCGGTGAGCCGGTCGAGCAGCACGCGGCGCTCCTCGACGGTCTTCGGGACCTCCGTCCACTGCCCGTGCATCGCCTGATGCACGAGCTTGTGCGTCACGGCGAGCACGCTATCCGCGATCGCTGAGGTCATGGGGTCCCCGGACGCTTCTGCGCCTGCGCGGGAATCGCGACCCACGCGCTGCGAATGTCGTTCAGGAGCTTGCTCACTTCGTCCAGCAGCTCGACCTGGTTGTTGGCGAGCGCCGAGAGCAAGCGACGGGTCATGTAGTCGTAGAGTTCGCTGAGGTTGGCAGCGATCTGGCCGCCCGCGGAGAGATCCAGGCTGCCGCGCAGCTCGGCAACAATCTGAACGCTGCGATTGAGCAGACGGGCCTTCTCGGCCGTCTCGCCGCGCTGCATGCAGCCGCGGGCGGTCGCGATGCGCTCCAGGGCGCCGTCCATGAGCATGACGATGAGGCGATGCGGATCTGACGCAGCAACACCTCCGTGGGCAGCCGCGCTCTGGTAGGCCGCCAGGTTCGATGTGCGCGCATACGCGTTCATTTGATCAAGTGCTCCGCAGAATCCTTCTACGAGGGTCATCGGCCCCGGGGGCGGAACCTTGAGACCGGCTACCTCGACGATGCCTTGTTCAGATTCCCCAGCGACTCGATCTGCTGCGTCAGGTAGCTCGAGGTGACCTGGAGCTGCGACAGCAGCGTGTCGAGACGCGTGAACTGCTGCAGATAGTTCTGCTGGACGGCGGCCATGCGCACATCGAGATCGTCCTTGCGCTTCTCGATGGCACGCTGCTGGTCGGTCAGCGTCTTGTTGCGCGTGTCCAGCGCACCACCGGTCTTCAGCCGCGCGTCGATTTGGGCAAAGAGCTTGCGTGCGATGCCGTCCTCCGAGCCGAACAGCTTGCCGACCGACTCGAAGTTGGTGCCCAGAGCCTTCTGCAACTTCGCATCGTCGATACCGAGCGTGCCGTCGAGCTGGGTCGTAATACCGATGGCCGCGAGCGTTTCGAAACCCTTGGCCTGGTCGGGCACGACGCCGCTGACTGTCCGGCGCAGCTCGCTTTCGATGCTGGTCAGCAGCGAATCGCCGAGCATCGGGCCGGCCGTCTTGGTCGTCGCATCGTAGCTGCGCAGCTTGCCGATCTGCGCGACGAGCGCGTTGTAAGCGGTGACGAAGCTCTTGACGCGCGTCGTGACGGCCGAGCTGTCGTACGTGACATTCAACGTTGCCGGTCCGCTCTCCACCGTCGTCGGCTTCTTGACCGTCAGCGTCAGGCCGTCGATCGCATTGTCGATCGTGTTGCTGGCGCTGGTCATCCTTTCGCCGGCGATGTAGATCACCGCGTCCTGGGCTTGCTTGACCTGCGTGTAGTTCGCGGTGTTGCCGGTGCCGTAGGTCAGCTGGGCAAGTCCGCCATTGCCGCCGGACTGGGTCACTGAGATCGTGTTCGCCGCACCGGTCGTCGATGACGACAGCACCAGCCGAGTGCCCGTGGTGCCCTGGACCAGGGTTGCGCGGACACCGATGTTGTCGTTCGCCGAGTTGATCGCATTGCGGATGTCGGCCAGCGTCGCCTTACCGTCCGCAATGTCGACTGTGAAGCTCTTGCCACCCATCGAGAGTGTCAGCGCGCCGGTGCCGACGACAGTGGTACCGCCGCCGACGAAGGGATTCGAGGAAATCTGGTGGGCCTGCGCTACTGACTCCACGTCGATGTCGTAGCTGCCCGGCACAGCACCGCCGCCGACGCTTGCCGTGATCACATCTTCGTTGGTGCTCTTTACGGCCCGCGTGCTGAACGTACCGACCGTCTGCAGCGACGAGAGCGACGAACGGAAAGTCGCCAGCGAACCCATCAGCTGGCCGAGTGCGGAAATCTGCGTGGTGACGCGACCCGTGTCGCGCTCGATCTGGGCTTCGGGTCGGGCGCGTTCGGCCGCCACGAGCTGGGAGACCAATGTCTGCACATCGATCTGCGAACCGCCGACTGCACCTACCGTTGCCATAGCTTCAACTCCTCGTCAGACCACCAGGTCGAGCAACGTGCCCGAGCTGGCCTCGAAGCGCCGCGCGAGCTGCAGCACTTCCTCGTTGGGGATCTGCCGGATCACATCGCCCGTCGCGGTTTCGCGTACGGTGACGACCGTCATTCCCGTGTCATCGTCGACCCGGAATTCAACCTGCCGGCCGACGCTCTTCAAATACGAATCGATCTGTTGCGCTGCTGCCCGTACCGCAGTGTTCACGTCCTGCGGCGCCGGCTGCTGCGTCATTTTCTCGACGGCAGCTGCAGCCTTGGAATCCTCAGCAACTTTCGCGCCAGCCGCCGTCTGCGCGGGGCTCGCGCCGTTCCTCGCAGGTGAAGTCGCTACAGGAGCCGGTGCATCGGTTCTCATGACAGCAGCCCTCCTCGACGACGCAAAACAACGAAAAAGCAGCAGGCAGTGAGAGGCTTGCGCCCCTCACCGCCTGCTGCGGACCTGCTCGCCCGAGGGCGTTGGGTCATCGTCGTCTCACATCACCGTGGATTAACCACGGAGCAGGCTCAGCACGTTCTGCGGAGCCGAGTTCGCCTGCGCGACCATCGCCGTACCTGCCTGCTGCAGGATCTGAGCGCGGGTCAGAGCAGCCGTTTCAGCCGCGAAGTCCGTGTCCTGAATACGGCTGCGGGAGGCCGAGAGGTTCTCCGACACCGTCTGCAGGTTGTTGATCGTCGACTGGAAGCGGTTCTGGATAGCACCCAGGTCGCTGCGCAGCGCGCTGACCGAAGTCAGAGCGGCGTCGACACGCAGGATCGCGTCGTTCGCATCGTCCGCGCTCGACACGTTCACGCTTTCCAGGTTACCGGCCGGGACGTACGTGGTCGTGTTGAAGTCGAACTGGCGAGCCGTGTTGCCCGTGGCAACCGCACCGGAGAACGTCAGGTTCTCGGTCGACGAGATGCTGATCGTGCCGTCTTCCGTGAGCGACGCAGTCACGCCTGACACGCTGTTCAGCTTGTCGACGAAGTCCTGAGTCGTGGCGTACGTACCAGCGAGATCCACAGCCGTGCCGTCACCGACCTGCACCGTGAATTCAGTCGCAGCGAGCGTCATGCCGTTGAACGAGTTGGCAACCGCGGTGCTGGTGCCCGTGCCGCCGCTGCCGGCTGCGTTGCCCAGACCGAGGAGAGTCGCAGCCGTGCCAGCGGCAGTGACGGTGTCACCTGCGCCAGCGCCGCCCGTGAGGACGATTTCGCCGCTGCCGTTGATCGAAGCAACGTTCACCGCAACGCCGCCGTTGCTGGTGGTCGCTGCCGCGTTGATCGCCTGGGCGAGCTGCGTCGCGCTGGTGTACGTGCCTGCAGCAACGTTCACAGCCGAACCCGCGCCGTAGTCGATCGTCAGGTCGCCGTCTTCGATGTACACGGCTTCGAAAGCACCGCTCGTGGAGATCGATTCAGCCTGAGCAACGGCACCGACGGCCGAAGTCTTCATGCTGGTGTTCAGGGCGATGCCGATCGTCTCACCGACGTTCGCACCAACCTGGAAGGTCGCGCTGCCGAACGAGCCGTCGAGGACCTTGCGGCCGTTGAACGACGTCTGGCTGGCGATACGGTCGATTTCGGCGATACGCTGCGACACTTCGGCGTTCAGGGCAGCGCGGTCGCTGTCGCTGTTCGTCGCGTTGGCCGACTGCACGGCCAGTTCGCGGATACGCTGAAGGTTGCTGGTCACTTCCTGCAGCGCGCCTTCAGTGGTCTGCGCCAGCGAAATGCCGTCGTTCGCATTACGGGCAGCCATGTTGAGGCCCGTGATCTGCGTGGTCATACGCTCGGAGATCGCGAGACCGGCGGCGTCGTCCTTCGCGCTGTTGATGCGCAGACCGGAAGACAGACGCTGCAAGGACGTCGCGAGCTGGTTGCCCGATGTCGTGAGGTTGCGTTGAGCATTCAGCGACATCACGTTCGTGTTGATGACAAGTGCCATGAAACTAACTCCTGGTTTCTACCCGTGCCCCGGACGCCCGTCCGAGGCTCTAATGTCAGCACTGGCGGCGTGATGTGCGCCGGATTGCTGGTTCAAGGGCTGTATCGGTGCGTTCCGGACGAACTTGAGAGGGACAAGGGCGTTCGTTGCGAACTGAGGAATGCATCACGGTAATGGGGGGTTTGAGGTGTTTGGAGGAGAAGACGGGCGGCGCCCTGATCACGTGATCCGGTGATCCGGTGATCGCGCAAGGCACGGAAAAACAGGGTGTTCCGGCACGCCCGGCGCCCTCTGGCGTGATCACCCGATCACGCGATCACCCGATCACCTCAAATAATTGAACAACGACAACTGCGATATCTGCGAATACGACAGCTGCGCCGCCTGCAGCCCCACCATCTGCTGCTGCATGCGCGCAATGGCCTCGGCGTAGTCCAGGTCCTGGAGATCCGAGAGGGAGGTCGCGATATCCACGTTGATGTCTTCGCGTGAAGCATCCGCGGTATCCAGCGAAGACAGTCGTGCGCCCACCTGCCCTCGCACCCCCAGCATGTGATCGGACGCCTGGTCGATCTGCTGCAGAGAACGCTCGAGCGTCGAGGTCAGCTGAGCGGTGGCAGCCGGCGTTTCCGAGGGTGAACGGAGTGCCTGCACCACTCGGTCGATCGAGTCGAACACGCTCTCGCTCCGCGCCTGGTTGATCGAAAAGGAATCCCCCACTGCGGGAGTTCCCTTGACGACGACCTGCGCACCGTTGAACGCGATGGCGTCGCCGGATGTATAGGTACCGCTGCTCACGACGTTCGGGGTCGGAGTGGCCGTATCCGTCACCTCCCACGTCGTCGCGCTCGTGAATGTCAGCGTGTAGTTGTCGCGCACCCACGCAGCCGGATTCGCCACCGAACCGACGCTGATCGATCCGTTGCCGGTGTTGGTCGCCGTCGCCTGCGTATAAAAGGTGCCGTTGCCTTCCGTGATGTTCATGAACACATCGAATCCGGAATGGCTGTCCGCGATGCGCTGCGTCGGCCCGACCTGCAACAGGCGCGAGCCCTGGTCGCCCGCGTACACGACGTTGCCGCTGGTAGCGCCTGCGAAAGGCTGCGTCAGCGTGGAGAATCCGCTGAACATGTACTCACCATTGCCGTCCTTGCGATTGGCGATGTCCTGCATCTGCTCCAGCCGGCTCTGCAGCTCGACGGCGATCGACTCGCGATCCTCGTCCGTCAGCGTGCCAGTGTTCGAGGCCTGCAGGATCAGCTCGCGCACTCGTGTGAGCACGGTTCCCGCATCCGCGAGGGCGCTCTCCTCCAGCGACAGTCGATTGCGCGCCAATGCGCTGTTCTTGTCGTACTGCTCGTATTCCTGCTTGCTGCGCTCGAGCTCCATGATGTGCACTGCCGCGATGGGATCGTCCGCGGGCGACGTCACCTTCTTGCCGCTGGCAACCTGGTTCTGGATCTTCGACAGCGCCGCCTGCTGATCCAGCATGGCGGCGATCGAGCGCTGGTAGTACGACTGAGTTGAAAGGCGCATAGAAGAGCTCCGCCGGCTAGCTGATCAACTGGCTGGCTGGCCGGCTGGCCAGCATCGGAAAGCTACAGAGGCAGCGGGCGGACATGGTTAGCCCCTGGTCGCTTCGAGGACGGACTGGAAGATCGTGTCGGCGACGCGGATCATCTGCGCGGCGGCCATGTAAGCCTGCTGGTAGCGCACGAGATTCGCGGCCTCCTCGTCCAGGTTCACGCCAGCCACCGATTGCAATGAATCGACGCTCTCGTCGTACACCACTTTCTGTGCCGCGGCGCTGACCTGCGCCTGATTCGTCTTCACGCCGATGTCGCCGACGAACTCGCCGACTGCCGCGCTGAGCGACGTCGTGCCATTGTTGAGCGTCGGTTCATTCAGGATGGAAGCGAGCTTCAACGCATTGCGGTTGTCACCGGCGCCTCCCACGTTGTCCTGCATGGCGAATGTGTCGCCGACGGCCGGCGTCCCGTTGATCTGTACACGCCAGCCGTTCACGTCGATATTGCCGCCCGGCGTGTACGTGTAGACGGTCGGATCGCCGCTCACCGTGTACTGCGTCGCGCTCGTGAACGTAATCGTGACCGGCGAGCGCAACTGCGCGTTGGTCGAATCGATGACTTCACCCGCGGTGATCGTCGCGCTGCCGGTGTTGTTCGCGCCGGCCGAAGAGACGATCGGTGCTGCCGCGGCAATTTCCGACGGATTCGTGACGAGCACGCCCAGGCCGGCGACTGCTTCGGACGTCGGCTTGATCATGAACCGATCGCCGACTGCCGCGCCCGGCGTTACTACGATTTCCATGCCGTCCGCGACGAACGGATCGCCGGCTGTGCCCGTGCCCGTCATGGGCACGGTCGCGCCCGTATCGGCTCTGCGCAGCTGCCATCCGCCGGCAGTGTTGATCATGAGGTAGTCGGAGGTCGTCAGCGATCCCGCCGCACCATCGATGCGCGTTGCCGAAACCGATCCCGTACCGCCGTTGGTCGAGGCCGACATCACGCGGGCGCCGCCGACCTCGAAGAAGTCGCCACCCAGCTGTCCGTTCAAGTCCATGCCGGAGTTGTGCTGCTCGTTCACGATCTCCGTGAGACCTGCCGCAAGACGACCAAGCGAGTTGCGCGCGGGATCGAGCATCTGCGAGCGGAATTCGAGCATACCGCCGAGTGTGCCGCCGCTCAGGCTCCTGGTGATGTCGATCGTCGAAGTGGACGTCTTGAACGAAAGAGTGCTGCGCGTGGGATCGAAGGCATCCTGCGTCGCAACGACCTGACCGGCGGTCTGACCGACCACGAGCGGCTGGCCGTTGCCGATGAATACGTTGAGCGCACCGTCGTTCTGCGCGACCACGTTCACGTTGACGTGAGTCGACAGTTCGTCGATCAGGCGATCGCGCTGGTCCAGCAGGTCGTTCGGCGGCTGGCCGCTGCGGCCGTAGGCGCCGACGATGTCCTGGTTCAGCTTGGCGAGGCTGCGTGCGATCGAAGTGATCGAGTCCGCTTCCGTCGCGATCTGCGCATTCACCTGCGAATCGAAGCCGCGAAGACTTTCGTCGTAGCTCTGCAGGCGCTGCATCAACGTGTTCGCTTCGCTCAGCAGCGTCTGTCGGGCTGGAGTCGAGGTGGGCGTATCCGCCACCGCCTGGAAAGCATTGATGAACTTCTGCAGCGACGCCGTCAGGCCCGTCGATGTGTTGCCCAGCAGGTTGCTGACGCGGCCAGCCTGGGTCGCGTACGTGTTGAACTGGTTGTAGGAGCTCGACGCAGTGCGGCTCTGGCCCGCCAGAAAATCGTCGTACTGACGCTTGATCGTGGATACGTCGACACCATTGCCGATCCAGCCGTTGCCCGCCTGCTGCGCGTTGCGCGTCATGAACTCCGCCACCTGCCGGCTATAGCCGATGGTGTTGGCGTTCGTGATGTTGTGGCTCGTGGTGTCCAGCGCGCGCTGGAACGCCATCAAGCCCGACACGCTCGTTGAAAGAAGATCAGCCATGGTCGCTCCGCAGGGCCGCAGACGCAGAATTCATGATGGTGCGCTGCATCTCAGACTCCCGCGCTTCCCGGTAACGGCCGGGACGCTGAAAGGTTGAGAGCAGATTCGTTCGATACGCGCCGCAGCTCGTTCGCGACGGCGACGATCTTGCGGGCATAGTTCGGATCGGTTGCGTAGCCGCCGCTCTGCAGCGCAGACGCAAACTCCGCCACGTTCGATCCCGCGTTCAGGGCGTCCTCGTAGCGTGGGTTGTTGCGGATCAGCCGCGCGTAATCCTTGAAGCTGTCGGCAGGCGATTCGTAGGCGCGGAAGCGGTCGACCTTGCGCACGGCGACGCCATCCTCGAACTCGAGCGTCGGCACGTTCACTGTCGCGCCCGACCAGCTGCTGCCTGCTTTGATACCGAACAGGTTGTAGCTGCAATCGCCTGCTGCGTTGCACGGGACTGACTTGCCCCAGCCGGTTTCGAGCGCGGCCTGAGCCAGCAACGCTTGCGGATCGACACCGAGCTCGCGCGCGGCCTCTTGCGCGTGCGGCAGCATTCGGCGGATGAAGTCGGACTTGGAAGAGGCAATGGGACTCGGGGCTTGGGGCGCATGCAGGGGAGATACCTGAGCATCTGAACTCGGGCCCGTGTCCCGTGCCCCGCCGCCCGTGCCCTGCGTCAATTGCCTCACCAGCATGTCCGCCAGTCCCAGTCCCTCGCCTTTCGACAAATGAACCGCGATCTGCTGATCGAACATGTCCTGGTAGAAATCCGCCTGGTCGCTGCCGAACAGCGTGTCGCCGTTGCTCAGGCTGCGGTTCGCTTCGCGCATGCTCTTCAGGAGCATCTGCGTGAACAGGCTCTCGAACTGCTTCGCCACCTCCTTCAGCGCCGCCGGGTTCTGTGCGCGCGCCTCGGTCTTGAGCGACGTGAGGCTCTTCGGGTCGGCGAAGAAGGAAACGTTGGTGGGTGCGGAAGTCATGGCGATCAGATCACGATCAACTCAGCGCGCAGCGCCCCCGCCTCTTTCAAGGCTTCGAGGATCGCCACGAGATCGCCGGGGGCGGCGCCGACCTGATTCACCGCGCGGACGATCTCATCCAGGTTCACGCCGGCGTTGAAAACGAACATGCGCGCTTCCGGCTGATCGACCTTGATGTCCGATCGCGGCGTGACGACAGTTTCGCCGTTCGACAGCGCGTTCGGCTGACTCACATCGTTGCGTTCGGTGATCGTGACGGACAGCGATCCATGCGCTACGGCTGCCGGCTTGACGCGCACAGCAGATCCGATGACGACTGTTCCGGTCCGCGAATTCACGATCACGCGGGCAGGCGCATCGCCCGGCTCGATCTCGATCGCTTCGAGCGCGGAGAGATAGGCAATGCGCTGGCTGGCATCGATCGGCGCCTGTACACGCACCGAGACTGCATCCATCGCACGCGCGGTATCCGCGCCGAAGATGTTGTTGATGCCGTCCGTCAGGCGCGATGCAGTCGTGAAATCCGGCGTGTTCAGGTTGAGCACGATGAACGGCTCGGTCGCAAAGTTCGTGGGAACGGCGCGTTCGACGCTTGCGCCGTTCGGGACACGACCGGAGCTCGGCGTGTTGACGGCGATGCGCGAACCATCCTTGCCCGAAGCACCGAAGCCGCTCACCACCAGGCTGCCCTGCGCGATGCCGTATACCTCGCCATCGATACCGCGCAGCGGCGTCATCAGAAGGCTGCCGCCGCGAAGGCTCGTGGCATTGCCGATCGAGTTCACGGTGACGTCGATCGTCTGACCAGGCTTGGCGAATGCGGGCAGATCGGCATACACCGTCACTGCCGCAACGTTCTTGAGCTGAGGATTCACGTTGGCAGGAATCGTGACGCCGAATTTCGCGAGCATGTTGCGGATGCTCTGGATCGTGAACGGTGCCTGGCTCGTCTGGTCACCGGTGCCGTCGAGACCGACCACGAGGCCGTAACCAACGAGCTGGTTGCCGCGGACGCCGGAGACGGAAGCCAGATCCTTCACGCGTTCGGCGTGAGCAGCACCTGACGTCAGCACCATGCCCATTACGATCAGGCAGCCGAGGCTCAGTATCGAAAGCAATCCGACCGCCGACATGTAGACGCGCCGGACCGCAGTCGCGCGTTGCGCCTGCCCCTGCATCGCGAGGATGTGCACCAACGGCTGAGCCATCGGAGCCGTTCTCGCGGCGAGACAAGTTGCCAGTATCCCTTTCATATCCTCGTTACCTCGTCACGTTCATCGCGTTCGTCAGCGCGGCTCAGAACGGCATCCACGGCGCGTTGAAGAATCGGGCCAGCAGCCCCGGCTTGTTCGCGTCCGCGAGCGCGCCCTTCGCGCCGTAGGAGATCTGCGCATCCGCGACCTTCAGCGATGAGATCGAGTTGTCCGGATCGATGTCGATCGGCCGGACGATGCCCTGGATCCGCACGTACTCCTGGCCCTGGTTGATCGCGATCCACTTCTGACCACGAACCAGCAAGTTGCCGTTCGGCAGGCGCTGCGCGACCGTCACCGAAAGATCGCCCTGGAGGCGATTGCTCTGCCGGCTGTCGCCCTGGCCATCGAACTCGGTCTCGTTGTCCATGCCCATCTCGAGCACCGGAACCCCGTTCACGGTGACAGGACGGCCGGCAACCGTCGGTCCGGGCAACGTTGCGGAGCTCGACTTCTTCGTCGAAGTGCTGGAGCTCTTCGACGCGTTCGTGTTTTCGTTCAAGCGAATCGTCAGCGTGTCGCCGACACGACGCGCCACCGAGTTCTCGAACAGAGCCACGTCGTGGCCCGCCTGAAAGATGGCTCCATTGCCCGCAGTAGCGGAAGGAGGCGGCTCGGGCCAGGTGGCCTTGTAGTCGGGCTCGGGTGGAGCGGAAACGCAGGCGCTCAGTGCGAGCGCACTGCCCACGAGGAGCAGATGGCGGATTGCCGATGACGGATAGCTGCGTCCTGCTGCCCTCGACTCGATCTGCTGCTTTGCACTCATATCTGTGTTCCGACTCTGCCCCGTCACTAACCGCCAACCGCTAACCGCTTCTTTCTTCAAAGCTGATTCGTGATGTACTCGAGCATCTGATCCGTGGTCGAGATCGCCTTCGAGTTCATCTCGTAGGCACGCTGCGTTTCGATCATCGCAACCAGCTCTTCGACGACGTTGACATTCGACGACTCGAGCATGCCCTGCTCCACCAGGCCGAGGCCGTTCAGGCCGGGCGTGCCCGACTGAGCGGTGCCGCTGGCCGCGGTCTCGACGTACATGTTTTCGCCACGCGGCTGCAGACCGGCGGGATTGATGAAGTCGAACAGCTGCAGCGAACCGACCTGCGTCGGCGCCGGCTGCCCAGCGACCTGCACGGAGATCACGCCGTCTTTACCGATCGTGACGCTCTGCGCGCCATCGGGAAGCGTGATGCCCGGCTGCACTGCGTAGCCGCTCGCCGTGACGAGTTCACCCTGCGCACTGACCTTGAAGCTGCCATCGCGCGTGTAGCCCATCGTGCCGTCCGGCAGGAGGACCTGGAAGAAACCGCGGCCGCTGATCGCGACGTCGAGCGAGTTGCCCGTCTGCGCGAGGTTGCCCTGCGTAAAGGTCTTCTCGGTCGCAACGACGCGAACGCCGGTGCCGAGCGACAGACCTGTCGGCGCCGTGGTGTCCTGCGAAGTCGCGGCACCGACCTGGCGCACGTTCTGGTACAGCAGGTCTTCGAACACGGCGCGGCCTTTCTTGAAGCCGGTCGTGCCTACGTTGGCCAGGTTGTTCGACGTGACGGCCATGCGCGTCTGCTGCGCATCGAGTCCGGTCTTGGCGGCCCAAAGGGCGGGATTCATAGCAAGGCTCCTGTGAGGCCAACTGGCTGCCTGGCTGACTGGCCGACTGGCCAGAAACCGGAGCTGAGCCGTGTTGGTATCGAATGTGTCACTTCAATCACTTTCCGAACTTCTGATCCGTTCTGCCAGTTGGCCGTCTTACGACCTCAACAACTGCGCACTCGACGTCGCGTTCTCTTCCGCAGTCCGCATCGCCTTCACCTGCAGATCGAACTGACGCGACAGCTCGATCATCTTGACCATCGCGTTCGCGACGTTGACGTTGCTCGCCTCGAGCACGCCGGAAGCGACGCGAACGTTCGCATCGGCCGGCGCATCGGTGCCGTCGTTCGTGCGGAACAGGCCGTCCTCGCTGCGTACCAGCGTTTCCGCCGGAGGATTCACGAGCTTGATGCGTCCGACCATCGACGTCGTCTCGGGACCGGATCCGATCGGCACGATCGACACCGTACCGTCCGCACCGATCATCACTGATGAGTTCGGCGGCACAGCGACCGGACCCGCATCGCCCATCACGTAGTGACCCGCACCTGTCATGAGCATGCCGTTCGCATCGATACGCAGGTCGCCCGCGCGGGTGTAGGCTTCGCGGCCGTCACTGCCCTGCACTGCAATCCAGCCGTCTCCCTGAATGCCGAGGTCGAGATCGCGACCCGTCGACTGCAGCGCGCCCTGCGTCTGGTCCCAACCCACCGTTGCATCGGTCGCGTAGACGCGCGACGCATATCCGGAGCCCGCAACGGCGCGGCTCTGGAATGCATCGAGGTTCGCGCGAAAACCAGTCGTGCTCGCATTCGCGAGGTTGTGGTTGTTCGACGTCTGTGCGCGCAAGGTTTCCTTGGCGCCGGACATTGCGATATAGAGGAAGCGGTCCATGTTTTTTGGCTAGCTGGCTAACTTGGCTGGCTGGCCACCGGCAGGAACTCCGGCCAGTTGGCCGGCTTGCCAGTTAGCCAGCTGGCCGTTATCTGATGTTGATGATCGTCTGCGTCACCTGGTCCGCCGTCTGGATCATCTGCGCGTTCGCCTGGAAGTTGCGCTGCGCGGTGATCATGTTGACGAGCTGGGCAGTGATGTCGACGTTCGAGGCTTCGAGAGCGCCCGACTGGATCAGGCCATAGCCCGAACCGCCGGCCTGGCCGTAAAGCGGTTGACCGGATGCGTTCGTCTCCGACCAGTTCGTGTTGCCGAGCTGCTGCATACCCTGCGGGTTCGAGAAGTTCGCAACCACGACCTGGCCGAGCGATGTAGAGCGTCCGTTCGTGAAGCGGGCCTGCACGACGCCGGTCGAGTCGATGTCGATGCCGATCAGGCGGCCCGTGGTGAAGCCGTCCTGCGTCGAGGAAGTCATGCCGAACGAATCGCCGTACTGCGTCGAGCGGCCCACGTCGAAGGTGAGCTGGATCGGCGCGGCGCCGGTGGCGAGGCCCGCGGCTGCGTCATAAGCCGGGAGCGTGATCTGGCCGTTGACCGGCGAAGTCAGCACGCCGGTGTTCGAGTACTGCAGCGTCTGCGCACCGCCGACTGCATTGCCGTCGACGTAAACGTTCATCGACCACTCGTTCTGGTTCGCCGTCTTCGTCCAGTACAGGCTGGCCGTGTGCGCGGCACCGAGCGAGTCATAGATCGTGACCGACCGAGCTTCGTTGTAGCTGTTCGGATCCGCGGCATCGAACGGAGTCGTGGTCGGCGGGGTCGAATTCGCCGGCAGGTTGAACACTGTCTCGACGGTGGTCGTCGCCTGCGGCGGGCTTTCGCTCGTCACGAGGCGCAGGTCGCCCGTCGTGCTGGTGTTGAACGTGCCGTTCGTCGACGGCGGATAGACCTGCAGGCGCTGGTTCTGGCTGTTCACCACGTAACCTGCGTTGTCGACCTGGAACGCACCGGCACGCGTGTACGCCGTGGCGCCCGCATCGCTCAGCACGAAGAAGCCCTGCCCGCTCATCGCGAGGTCGAGGCTGTTGTTCGTGGTGTTGATGTTGCCCTGCGTGAACTGCTGCGAGACGGCCGCGACTTTCACGCCGTTGCCGAACTGGTTCCGCGAAACGCCCTGCGGCGACACGGCGAAGAGTTCCGCGAACTCCGAGCGCGACTGCTTGAACCCGTTCGTGGCGCTGTTGGCGATGTTGTTCGCCGTGACGTTGAGATCCGTCTGAGCCGCATTGAGACCGCTGAGCGCGATACCGAATGACATGGATGTGTTCTCCTGGAAAGTTCTTCTGGCTGCGCCGCGTTACATCACGCGACGGATGTTGTTCATTGAAAGCGGGCCGAGCGCGCCCGTATTGAGCGTCAGGCCCGTGCCCGTGCTGTCGATAGTGACGCTGGAAACGCGCCCCGCCATGAGCACCTCGAGCGAACCGCGTTCGCCGCCGAGCGTTGCGATAGCCTCGATGTCGTACTCACCGGACGGCGCCGCGGCTCCGTTGGCGTAGGTGCCATCCCAGGAGAAGGCATTCACTCCGTCCTTCGGAACGACGTTTATTTCCCGCACCAGCGCGCCGGTCGAGTCGGTGATGCGGATCTGCAGCGACGACGAACCGTTCGGCACATCGATCTCGCCGTTGACATTGACGCCCTGAGTGAACGTGAAGCCGTCGGCGGCCGCCAGCACGTCGTGACCGACGAGCGTCGTGCCGTTCAGCACCTGCGTCGAACGCAGCGAGTTCGCCAGGCTTTCGATCGACGACTGCATGTTCTGGATGCCGGACACTGCGCCGAACTGCGCGAGCTGCGCCACGAACTCGGTGCCCTCGAGCGGCTTCATCGGATCCTGGTTCTTCAGCTGCGTCGTCATCAGCGTGAGAAAATCCTCGATGCCGAGGGAGCTCGCCGACTTCTGCTTCTGCGCGGCTGCAAGCGCGGCCTGCGTCTGGGAAGCGAGTGCGGCAATGTGATCGGTCGTTGACATGGGGACTCCGGAATCTGTTCAGCTATGCGCTACTGGCCGAGCTTCAGCGTGGCCAGCATCATGTCCTTGGCCGTGTTCATGACTTCGACGTTGTTCTGGTAGGAACGCGACGCGGAGATCATGTCGACCATCTCTTCGACTGTGTTGACGTTGGGCGCGTAGACGTAGCCGTTCGCGTCTGCGAGCGGATTGCCCGGCTCGTAGCGCGCCGCCGGTGCCGCCTGGTCTTCGACGATGCCGCGAACGCTCACGCCGTTGGTGGCCGCGTTCGCGCCCATGCCTGCACGGATCGCTTCGAACAGCGGGTGCTTCGCTTTGTAGACCTGGTTCGGATCGCCGCTCACGCTGTCCGCGTTCGCGAGATTGCTGGCCGTCGTATTGAGCCGCACCGACTGTGCGCTCATGCCGCTGCCGGCAACGTCGAATATCTTGAAAGAGCTCATGGTTCAGCGTTCCCTTACTGGCCCGTGATCGCGGTCATCAGGCCGCGGAACTTCGAACTGAGAAACGTGAGCGTCGCCTGGTAGCGCACCGAGTTCTCGGCGAACGCTGCCTGCTCCAGCTGCGTGTCCACAGTGTTGCCGTCGAGTGCCGGCGCCAGCGGTGTGCGGTACTTCAGTTCAGCGCCGCCCGTGCCGTTAACTCCGGCAGGACCGATATGACGGGCGCTGGTCGTTGCGAGATGCACGCCGCCGCCCTTGTCACCCGTTGCGGCGGCAAGCGCACTCTTGAAGTCGAGGTCGCGCGCCTGATAGTTCGGCGTGTCGGCATTCGCGAGATTCGCGGCCAGGACTTCGGTGCGTTGCGAACGCAACTTGAGTGCCGCTGCATGCACACCCAGGTAGTTGTCGAGATTGACCGGCATCGCTGCCTCCGTCAGAAAACTGTCTTGCCGGGGATGTAGCAAGTGACATGCCAAGCCTGGAAAAAAGGCCTTTTGCGGCGAGCACCACGCTGAAATGAGAAGCAGCGCATGAACAAGCTGCGACCCGGATCACGTTCGATGCGGCAATGAGTTGCCGGGCGGCAATGCCTCTTCCGCCAACTGCCCTCGGATGAAGAGCGATCGAACGCGATGCATCATCCGGCACGCGCTTTCTTCTGTTGCTGTGAGCGACATTGGTGTCGAAGATCGGACTTGCGTCACAGATGCACCGGCTTCCCTGCCCGCTGAACCGTTCCGCGCCGTCGGATTGCGAGCCTCTGGCATTTCCTTTGCTTTATCTCACTCGCCGTCAAAGAGATGGCGATGAGGAATGCCGTTGTGACTCTCTATCTGCGCTCACTGCTCGTAGTGCTTGCGGCCGGCTCTTGCGGCACGGCCCTCGCGAACACGCAGTCGCTCGAATCGATCCAGGCTGCCGCCGAGAAGCAGGTGACTGCTCAGCTGCCTGCAAGCAAGGCAAAGTACTTCGTCACGGCAGCGCGACTGGATCCACGGCTGCGGCTTGCCGAATGCTCGGCGCCTCTCGAAGCGTTGCTGCCGAACAGTTCTTCGCCTGGCGCCAAAGTCACCGTGGGTGTTCGCTGTACGGCACCGGCGCCCTGGACAATCTATGTGCCGGTCACGACCGAGATCGAAGCACCGATTCTGGTCCTCCGCCGCGCTCTGCCCCGTCGTTCCCCTGTCGATTCGGCGGACGTCGAGCTGCAGACGCGACGCCTGCCCGGCACCGAATCCGGATTCATCAGCGACACGGGCAACCTCCAGGGTCGCCGGCTCAAGCGCGCGTTGCCCGCGGGCTCACCTTTGACTGCGGACGTGCTCGTGCCCGACGTGCTCGTACGTCGCGGACAGCAGGTCACCCTGCTCGCTTCGGGCGGTCCGTTCGAAATTCGCGCACAAGGTCAGGCGCTGTCCGACGGCACCGAACGTGAACGCATTCGCGTACAGAATGTGACGTCCCGCAAGATTGTCGAAGGTGTGGTGGAAAACGCATCCACAGTCCGGGTCGATCTTTGAGATGTCATGAAACTGCACTGTCAATTCGCTGACAGGAGGACAAACCCTTAGGAGGGAAAACCCGCGACGCGCGAGTGTGTGAGCACTGCATCACGAATAGGGTCCTGATCGGCCCTGGTGAATCTGCGATGCGAATCGGGTCCGCTGCGCCCTGTTTAACCTATTCTCTGCCCGGTCGGCTCGCCGCTGCGAGTTTGCCCTAAGGCCCCTATCAGGCCGCATCCGAAGAACTTGCTAAAGTTCTCAGAATTGCGGCCGCTACAGGGTTCGTGGAGTGACAGGAGCGTTGGACGTGAGCATCAAGATCAGTGACTACCAGAATCGCCCCGTGCAGACCGGCACCGAAAAGTCCGTGTCCCGCACTGGCGATGCGTCGTCGGCCCCGGCCGAGTCGGGACAGGTGGCTTCGGGCAGTCCGGTGAAGATCACCGGCCAGGCCCGCCAGCTGGCCTCGCTCGAACAGGCTGTGCAGAGCCTGCCGGTCGTGAACGAAGGGCGCGTGGCGGAGATCCGCCTGGCGCTGGAAGAAGGACGCTATCAGGTCAATCCGGAACGGATTGCCGAGAAGCTGCTGCGGACGGAGCAGGAGCTGAGCGCGAAGTGATTCGCCGTTGACGGGTGACCGTCGACGCCGCGAGCCCACTCCACGCTCACGCCGCGCCGTCGATAGTCAACGTCAACTCGAGGAGACTCGATTCGTGGATCCGCGTATCTGTCGCGAGCACCTGGAACGCTTGCTGATCGAAGAAGCCGCTACTCTCACGCGGCTAGAAGACCTGTTGGAAAAAGAACATGAGTTCCTGACGGCGAACGACGTCGAAGAACTCGAGAAGGCCGGCGAAGCGCGCCAGAGCTGCATTTCCTCCCTGATTGCCATCGAAGACGAGCGGCGCTCGCTGTGCCGCATGATGAACGTCTCTCCCGATGTCGCCGGACTCGAGAAGCTGCTGCAGTGGTGCGATCCGTCGCGGCAACTTGCGGCGTCCCGGATCGCCTGCTCCCAACGCGCAACGAAGTGCCGCAGTCTCAATGACCGCAACGGAGCGCTCGTGTCCGCTCGACTGAAGCGCGTCGAAGGCATGCTCGGCGTGATCACCGGTCGCGCCAGCCAGGTGAAGGTCTACGGTAGCAACGGTGCCTACGAGTCGACGGGACGCAGCGATCGCGTCCTCGCGCGAGTCTGATCAGCCGTTCCGTTGCGTCAGATCGACGGCTCGCTCCGGCGGCGGTTGCTCGCCGCCATTGCCGACGACATCCCCCAGTCGCTGCAGAATGCTCGCAGTCTGCGAGTGGCCTGACTCCCGCAGCATTCGCGACACCGCGAGATTCAACAGTGCATTTGCTATGTACTCGCGCTGGCTGGCGGGAACGTCACGAAGCGTGAATTGAATGCGTTGCATGACGAGCTGCAGTTGCGCCACTTCGACCGAGCAGTCGTCGTCGATCATGACGCGCGTCAGGCACCGCGGAGAAGTCGCTGCGAGCATCGGTTCTCCTCTCTAGGGATGGCTGCCTTGCGTGCCGGCGTGGCGCGCATCGGCAAAGAACAACACCACAAGCGGGACGGCGAGCGTGGACATCCAGGCAAGCCCGCCCTGAAGCAATCCCAGCACTTCCAGCCAGCCTCGGAGCGCAACAATCGCGGCGAGGATTGCCGTCGTGCATGCAGGAAATCGAACCAGAGGACGACGCCACCAGCGTTGCGTCGGCAAAGTGGAATAAGCCATCGCGATCGCAAGTGCGCTGGCGATGAAGACGACGATCAGCGTGAGAACAGGCATGGGCCGCTACCTCGAACGATCGCATCGCGGGTGCGATGCGGATGGGTAGCTGGCTTCGCGGCTGCGGCGCCGGAACGGGCAGCGCGGTGGCGGGCTTTCCGAGAGAAAACCTACTTGGTCAGGATCAGCTTGTTGCTGTGCGTGAGCCGCAAACGGTAGTAACAACCGCCGTGCTGGATGAGGATCTCTCGCGACTTCCCGAAGAGCGTGCTGGACTGAATACAAGGCACCGCCGGCCCGCGAGCAACCTCAGGAGCCGGCGATGAAATATCCGCATCGCGGATAGGGGGTCTGGCTGTGAGCATATCCATGGATGCAAATGATAATGCTTCTCAATAACAATGCAAGGGCGAACGCCGCCTGGCTGGCTGGTAGCCGTTACCTGTCGGCCAGAGGGGAAATCGTGCGTCCTCGCCGCATCCAGTCATTCCCGCGAAAGCGGGAATCCATCCGGGACCTACTTATATATGTGCGCGTCGCTGACGTCGGTGCCGGCATCGGCGCCCTACTTCACCTTCACACCCATCTCGCCCAGCGCATCGCGAATGATCTTCTCGTTGGCCTCAGGCTCTGATTTGCCCTGCGCCTCGATCTCATCCGCACGCGAGAACAGCGGCTTGAAGAGACCGAGCTTGTCGACCGGTCCCTTCAGCGTCGCACTGCCCTGCGATGCAAACACGTGGGACCAACTGTCCCGCACCTGGTCCCAGAAGAGCTTGGTCCGCTCGAAGTAACGATCTGCGGCCGCAAAGTCTGCGTCTCGAATGCGCTCGTATCGAGCGACACCATATTCGCGAGCGACGTACGGCTTCGCTGCATCGATCGCGCGTTCGTTCGTAAGCACCGTCTTGAGATTGTTCTCTTCCTGCACCCACCCCGTCGGCGCGATCGTGTGGCGGTTGGTACCGACGAGAACCTGGTAATCGTCGCGAACGCTCCATTCGCGACGCGGCAGCGGCCGCCACGTTTCACCGCTGAGCCAGGTCGAGAAACTCGCGGAATGCTGCCAGCGTCCTGCGCTCGCGTAACGTGGCGACTCATCGACCTGATAGACCGTCTGCGTCCAGGCGCTGCGCCGTTCTTCCGCCGTGAGCGTGCGTCGATCCCATCGGTCGCGGCCCTTGTGCTCGACGATGTACTCCGGCTCGTAACGCCAGTCCTGACGCCAGTGCTTCGTCACCATCGGTTCACTGATCGTGCCGTCCCTCTGCACGATGCGCATCTCCAGAATGTGCACGAGACTGATGAACTTGCCGTCATCCGCATCGACGTAGACCTTCTCCGTACCCCACGATTGATACGGCGCGTGCGGTTTCTCCTGCTTCGCGTACGGCACGACTTCGAGGAAGTCGAAGGTCACGCGGTACGTGCCTGCCATCGCGAGAATGGCGCGACGATCGCGTTCGAACACGGGAATATCCGCTGCTTGAAGCGCCGCCCATGCCTTCGAAGGCGCCGTATCCAGCGTGATCGGCGCCCCCTTCGTCGTCCCGCCCCGCGGCTGCAGCGTCGCGCCATCGAGCGGCCACGAGAAGGTGTAGCGCGGAGCTGCTCCTGTCGTTTTGCCGCCGTACGAGTCATCAGCCGCAAAGCTCGCAGAAGCAGCGACGCAAAGCAGTGCGCCGAGGCGAAGCAGTGAATTCATTGCAGTAACCTCAGTTCCTCAAACCGCACAGTGGCTGTCGCACTGGCGTTGACGCCACGCTGAGTATAGCGATCGATCACGGGATCAGGCGCCGGGCGACCGCTGACCTCGGCCCCTCCCAATACTTTTGGCCCACCAGATCGAAGATGCCGGCATTCACGTTGCCATCGTTAGGTGTCCGGCTCAACATCGCGAGCAGGCTGTCGGAATCGCCGTCGCCGTGATTCTGACGGGAACGTATAGTGCTGCCCGCCCTCCCTGGCCCAAGGATTCAAGCGTGTCGACTCAATCTGCCGAACCTTCCAGCGCCGATGTCTTCGCCGCGGCCAAACGCCTCGCCGGTCATGCGGTCACGACACCGTTGCTGCAGAACCGGATCCTCAATGAGCGCATCGGTGCGAACGTCGTCATCAAAGCGGAGTGCCTGCAGATCGGCGGCGCGTTCAAGTTTCGCGGTGCCTACAACCGCTTGTCGCAGATCCCGCCAGAGGAAAGACAGCGTGGCGCAGTTGCATGGTCTTCGGGCAATCATGCCCAAGGTGTGGCTGCAGCGGCTCAACGACTCGGCATGCACGCGGCGATCGTGATGCCGTCGGATGCACCGGCCATCAAGCTCGAGCACACACGTCGACTGGGTGCGGAGATCGTGCTCTACGATCGGCACACGCAGGACCGGGAAAAGATCGGACGCGAACTCGCGCGCGAACGCGGCGCGGCGCTCGTACCACCCTACGATGATCCGGATGTCATCGCGGGCCAGGGAACAGCCGCATTGGAAATGGCGGCGCAAACAAGATCACTGCTCAATCGCGATCTCGATGCCCTGCTCGTTCCGTGCGGCGGCGGCGGCCTCACCTCCGGCAGCGCATTGGCAATGTCGGCAGTGAGCCCGGGCACCAAAGTGTATTCCGTCGAACCCGCGCGGTTCGACGACACCGCGCGATCGTTGCAGTCTGGCCAGCGAGAGCGTGTCGATCCCAGCGCCAGGACGATCTGCGACGCACTGATGCCTTCGACGCCCGGCGAGATCACCTGGCCCATTCTGCGCGAGCGGCTCGCTGGTGGCTTGAGTGTCAGTGACGACGACGCGCTCGATGCGATCGCATTCGCATGGCGCGAACTGAAGCTCGTCGTCGAGCCCGGCGGTGTCGTCGCGCTCGCCTCCCTCCTCTACGGCAACAACGACTATCGCGGTCAGACGGTCGGCATCGTGCTCAGCGGAGGCAATGTCGATCCGGCGCTCTATCGCGATGCGCTGAGCCGACCTCCTCGCTGATTCCTGGTGAATGGACGGCTCGCTGCCCGGCGCATGAAGCGAGTGGCCCGATAGTGATCCGCAGGCGTGTCACTGCAAGCCGGTCGAGCGGCTTGCGTCGCGATCACATGATCAGAATAGCAGTGCCTGCCAGCGCGATTGCTGTGCCGGCCAATCTGTTCACAGCGCGGCTGTGCTGGAGATCACGACGCGCGATCCATGCGCCTGCAGCGATTCCGACCGTGTGCAGCACCGCAGTCGCCCCGACGAATCCGATCGCATATGCGAGCACGTTCACTGCAGGGCCTTCAGTTGCATGTGCATGACCGTGAAAGACAGCGAAGACGCCGACGAGCACTGCACCGGCGATGACGGGCATCCTGACGCCTGCCGCCACGAGTAGACCGAGAACGATCACCGATACGGCGATCGCCGGTTCGATCGCGGGCAGCGCAACGCCGCGCAGAGCAAGCAAAGAGCCAGCCACCATCGCAACCGGAAATACGATCGGCAGCGTCCACACGGCGCGTCGCCCCAGACGTACAGCCCAGAGGCCGACTGCAATCATCGCAAGCAGATGATCGAGACCGGTGAGCGGATGGAGAAATCCATCGATCGCATTCTGTGCACCGTGACCCTCCGGATGCGCCAACGCGAGTGCCGGCAGCAACACGCTGATGCCCACACCGAAGCCAGCCGCACGACGCACCGACGCTGAACTCATGACTTATCCTGTTGTTGAAGGCGAACGAGAGAGCTCGTTCCGACGATAAACGAGCGCGACGACCTCCACAAACCGTCATTCGACGTAGACGGCGTGCGCGAACAAAACGGTTGACTCCGGCACGCCGCCCACAATATCTTGGGGCTGCCAGCGGTGCCCACCCCAACGGGATGGGCCTAAGAGGGAATCCGGTGCGTCCCATCGAGAGGCAATTCCGGAGCTGCCCCGCAGCGGTAATCGGGAACAAAACGCGTCGTGACACTGTGGCGATGAGCCATGGGAAGAGACGCCGAGTAGATCCGGTCTCGCAAGAGATCCCGCCCGAAAGCCCGAAGACCTGCCGCGGACATCGCGCGTCATCGACTCGCGATGAAAGGCTGTCGGGCTCTCGTGGGCGGAGCTGGCGGAATGATTGCGCGGCGTCTGCCGGCGTATGTCTTCCTCCTTCCCTCTTCCTTCGTGGCCCGTTTCCGCTCGCGGGAGCGGCAGGCCACGACGGATGATCTGCGGGCTGCACACGGCCTGCATCGATCCATTGCGTCTGGTCTGTCGTTTCCCGGGCATCCGCTTCCGGGAGCCAGACATGCACGACGGCACACAAGCAGCGACGCCTGCGAATCATCCCGCCCAGTCCGGGTTCAAACTCACCTCGCCTCCCGCGGCGCGTACGCAGATGCGCGTCACGAAACGCAGCGGCGCAAGAGAAGCCGTCGACGTCAACAAGATCGTTCGCGCGGTCACACGCTGCTGCGACGGCCTCGGCACGGTGGATCCGATGCGGGTCGCGCTGAAGACGATCGCGGGCTTGTATGACGGCGCGACGACGCGCGAACTCGACGAACTGTCGATTCGCACCGCTGCATCGTTCATGGTCGAGGAACCGGAATACTCGAAGCTGGCGGCCCGCTTGCTGTCCGGATTCATCGACAAGGAAGTTCAGGGACTCGGCGTCTACTCGTTCTCGCAGTCGATCCGGCTTGGCTTCGACGTGGGCCTCATCAATGAACGTGTACTCGGCTTTGTCGAAGCCAATGCCCGCAAGCTCAACGACTCCATGGACCCATCGCGCACTTACGGCCTGGAGTACTTCGGCCTGCGCACGCTCTACGATCGCTATCTGCTCAAACACCCCACCCGCCGCCTCGTCATCGAAACGCCGCAGCAGTTCTGGATGCGCATCGCCGCTTCGCTGAGCGCTACGGTCCAGGAAACGCTCGATCTCTACCAGCTGTTCTCGAACCTCGACTACATCGCGAGCTCGCCGACGCTGTTCAACGCCGGTACGCGTCACGAACAGCTTTCGAGCTGCTTCCTGCTCGACTCGCCGCAGGATTCGCTCGAGTCCATCTATGACCGCTACAAGGACATCGCCCTGCTGTCGAAATTCTCCGGCGGCATCGGCGTGGCATGGCATCGCGTACGTTCGGAAGGCTCGCTGATCCGTGCAACGAACGGCCTCTCGAACGGCGTCGTGCCGTGGCTGAAGACGCTCGACTCCTCTGTCGCCGCGGTGAACCAGGGCGGCAAGCGCAAGGGCGCGGCCTGTGTCTACCTCGAACCCTGGCACGCCGATATCGAAGCATTCCTCGAACTGCGCGACAACACCGGCGATGAAGGACGCCGCACGCATCACATCAATCTCGCGAACTGGGTACCCGATCTGTTCATGCGCCGCGTCGAGGCTGACGAGCCGTGGTCGCTGTTCGATCCGAAGGATGTGCCCGAGCTGCCCGACCTGTTCGGCCAGTCGTTCGACGATGCGTATGTTCAGGCCGAAGCGCGCGGCGTTGCGAGGAAGACGCTCCGTGCCCGCGACCTGTACGCACGCATGATGCGCGTACTTGCTCAGACCGGGAACGGCTGGATGACCTTCAAGGACAAGTCGAATCTGGCGTGCAATCAGACCGCGAGGCCCGGCAACACGGTGCACCTGTCGAATCTCTGCACGGAGATTCTCGAAGTCACCAGCAACGACGAAACCGCCGTCTGCAATCTCGGCTCCATCAATCTTGCGCGTCATGTCGTTGCCGGCTCTCTCCCCCGCGACGCTGGGCAGGGTTGGGGAGGGGCTGACCTTCATTTCGACTTCGAGAAACTCGCCCACACCGTCCAGGTCGCCGTTCGCCAGCTCGATCGCGTCATCGATCTCAACTTCTACCCGATCGGCAGCACACGCGCCTCGAATATGCGCTGGCGACCGGTGGGACTCGGCCTCATGGGGCTGCAGGACGTGTTCTTCCAGCTCCGGCTGCCTTTCGATAGCGACGCTGCGCGCAAGCTCTCGACGCAGATCTCGGAAACCATCTACTTCCACGCGTTGCGCACATCGTTGGAACTGGCACGCGAAGCCGGTGCACACGATGCGTTCCCCGAAACCCGCGCAGCACGGGGCGAACTGCAGTTCGAAGCCTGGGGGATTACGCCAACCGATACCGCGCGCTGGGATGAACTGCGCGCCGAGATCCGTACGCACGGCCTGCGCAACAGCCTGCTGATCGCGATTGCGCCGACCGCGACGATTGCGTCTATCGCCGGTTGCTACGAATGCATCGAGCCGCAGGTTTCGAACCTGTTCAAGCGCGAAACGCTCTCGGGGGACTTTCTGCAGGTGAACCGCTACCTGGTCGAAGAGCTGCGTCAGCTCGGTCTGTGGACAGAGGAAATGCGCAACGCGATCAAACTCGCGGACGGCTCGATCCAGAACCTGCGGGAACTCCCCGAGGAGCTGCGTGCGATCTATCGCACTGCGTGGGAGCTGCCGATGCGTGCGCTCATCGATCTCGCCGCGGATCGCGGCGCGTTCATCGACCAGAGCCAGTCACTGAACCTGTTCATGGCGAATCCCAACATCGGCCAGCTCTCGAGCATGTACATGTATGCGTGGAAGCGCGGACTGAAGACCACGTACTACCTGCGCTCCCGGCCCGCCACACACATTGCGAAGACGACAGTGCGCGCGGACGCGGCAAAAGCCAGCGACACGGATGCTGTGGTGTGCTCGCTGGAGAATCCGGAGATGTGTGAGGCCTGCCAGTAGAGCGGACCCTATCGGAGCTAGCCAGACCAAGGAACAGACACACATGAGAGATATGCCAATGCCTGCCTCCCCCTCACTGTTGAATCCCGGCTTCGATCTGACGTTGCGGCCGATGCGGTATCCGCGGTTCTATGAGATGTATCGCGCGGCGATCAAGAACACGTGGACGGTCGAGGAGATCGACTTTCAGATCGACCTCGGTCATTTGCGGCAGCGCATGACTGCGGCGGATCGTCATCTCATCGAGCGGCTGGTGGCATTCTTTGCGACGGGCGACTCGATCGTCTCCAACAATCTCGTAATCAGCCTCTACAGGCACATCAACGCACCGGAAGCCCGGATGTACCTGTCGCGACAGCTGTTCGAGGAGGCGCTGCACATCCAGTTCTATCTCACGCTGCTCGACAACTACGTTCCGGATCCTGAGCGCAGAGCGCAGGCGTTTTCGGCCATCGAGAGCATTCCCTCGATCCGTCGCAAGGCGGAGTTCTGCCAGCGATGGACGGATGCGGTGTTCAGCCTGGAAAGCACGACGAACGATGCCGACAAGCGTCGCTTCCTGCTGAATCTGACGTGCTTCGCGAGCTGCATCGAAGGCTTGTTCTTCTTCGGCGCCTTCGCCTACGTCTACTTCCTGCGCTCGCGCGGATTGCTGCCGGGCCTGGCGGCGGGCACCAGCTGGGTCTTCCGCGACGAGAGCGCACACATGGCCTTTGCGTTCGAAGTCATCAACACCGTCCGCCGCGAATCGCCTCATCTGTTCGACCTCGAATGGGCCTCGCAGGTGTACGAGATGATCGATGAAGCCGTGGAGTGCGAGGCCGCCTTCGCGGACGACGTCCTTTCGGGTGGCGTGATTGGATTGACGCGCGCCGAGATGCGGCAGTACCTGGAGTACGTAGCCGATCAGCGCCTGGCCATGCTCGGACTGCAACAGCGCTACCACGCCCGCAATCCCCTGCCCTTCATGGAACTGCAGGACGTGCAGGAACTCACGAACTTCTTCGAGCGCCGCGTCTCGGCGTATCAGGTCGCAGTGCAGGGTGAGGTCGCGTTCGACCAGGCGTTCTGAGATGGCGGGCCGCTTACCTCATTTCCCAGATCCGCTGCGCATCCAGCGGCGCCGTATAGAGCGCTTTCCCCGTCATGCCGCTTCTTGCAACGCCGTGCACCTCGAACAGCGATTCAAATGCTGTCGCATCGCCGGCCTGCTTGCCGATCTCAGCCAGCGCAGCGGGTGATGCGACTGCCTCGGCCATGTGCATCACGCCCGTGTCGCGGGTACCGGCGATGATGACGACGCGATTCTTGCCCGGGCCGGGGAACGTCGATACGAAACCGTAGTCGACATAGCGGCTTTCGCTGGGATCGCCGGCTGTACTGACATAGGTCCGATTGTTCTTGCGGTCGATCAACTCGTCGAACGTACCGCCCAGCGTCAGGCGCGATGCCGCCAGCGTCGGGTCGCCGAGAATCCCCAGGCCGCTGAAGAAGCCGATGTAAACGAGATGCGTGTTCGCCAGCATGCTGCCGTTCAGATCGGACATGAGCAGCACTCGCACCCGCTTCTTCGCATCCAGCACCGGGATGATGTCCTGCAATGCGAACGCCGCGGACGTCGGCAAGTAGGTCAGATTGAGATTGCGGTATCGCTCCATCAGGCGCGGACTTGCTTCGACCTGATGGACGAAGTCGTCAGCCGAGTTGACGAAGAACTCACGTACCAGTCGCTGGATGCGGCCGGAATCGTCCGTCTCGCCCAACAGGTAGTAGTCACCGACAACGATCGTGATCGGCAGATCGTCCGCGAGCAGCGGCGCCCACAGGTGACTCGCCCTGACGGCATCGAGTCGCGGATCCGCGTTCTCCCGCCGCATCAACGTGAAAGTAACGAGCGCGCCGACCGCAATCGAAGCCACGATGAGCGCGGCGCGACCCAGCCATCCTTTGCGAATCGCAACAGCCGACGTTTCCGGTGCTGGCTGCGCCGAAACCGGTTCAGGCGTGGCGCCGAGTTCGATCGTCAGCCGGTACTCGCCTTTGGGAATCGTGAGGCGTGCCGGTGCACGCGTCGGCAGCGCCGCGTAGTAGTCGTCGAGCCGACGCCGCAACTTGTGAACGTACACACGGACCACCGAGTCCTGCGCGACATCGAAGCGACTGTCCTTACCGAAGACTTTGAAAGCGATCTCGAGCTCTTTCGGCGCCTCTCCCGCAAGCGAGCGCTCGAGCAGATAGTCGAACAGCCGCGACAGCGCACCCGGCTTGCCAAGCGCGCCGCTCGTGCGAAACAGGTCGGCCTGCTGTTGAAGTGGATGCGGATCGGACACAACGGACTCTTGTAAGCGGGCCGGGGGCTCGAATCCTAGCAGCGAGCCGCCCGGTTAACGTTAAATAACGTCAGAACAAACAGTAAATTACTGGCGGGCCGACCTCCTGGCCACCAATCTCACCGCACTCTCGATTCACGAGGGACATCCGGGTTCGAGATTCTGGCGTCAGGAGAAACTTACGTGGTTCGACAGGTATCCCGCGTTCGCGCGCCGTTCGGCGCCGCATTCACCCTCTGCGCAGGCGTTGCGGGGGCTCAGAACCTCGAGGAAGTGCTCGTCACGGCGCGCAGCATCGAAGACACCCTCCCAGCGGAGCTGATCCGCTATGGCCACGACGTCAGCACGGTGACGTCAGAGCGGATCGCCGCCGCCGGTTATGTCGATGTGAGCTCGGCCCTCCAATACGAGATCCCGGGACTGTTCGTGTCGCCGGGCAGCGGCCCCTTCGACTACGTCGACGTTTCTTTGCAGGGATCGCGCACCGGTGATGTGCTGTGGCTGGTCGACGGCGTCCGCATCAACAATCGCATCTTCAACGACACCAGCCCGGACACTCTGCCCGCCAACATGGTCGAGCGAGTGGAAGTCCTCAAGGGGGCGGAAAGCCTCTTCTACGGGACGCAGGGCGTCGCAGGCGCCATCAACATGGTGACCCGAACGTTCAGCGACCAATCCGGCGGCAACGTGTCGATGAGCTTCGACACCAACGACGCCTATCACATAGGCGCCTGGGGTCGCGGCGCGATCGGTGCACACAAATTCGTCGCCTACGCCTCGAAGGACGCAGGCGATGGCTATCGCCAGTTCGATGTCTATCAGCCCAGCGCGACCGATCGCGATCGCAGTTACGACGTGAAGAACTTCGGACTCAAGTACGGCTACGACTTCAGCGATCGCGCGCGTCTCGACCTGCTGTGGCATCACACGGATGCCGTGCTCGACAACAACTCGGCAGCGAAGACCAAGCGAAGCTACAACAGCCGTGATGAAGACATCGCCAACGCGAAGTTCAGCTTCAAGGCAAACGATACTGTCGAACTGCTGGTAAAGGCATACCTGCACGATTGGGACACCACGTACGCGAACATCCAGAATCGCCCCGGCACGATGGAAGAAGTCGTCGTCTATCCTCCCGGCACCTATTGGGGCTTCCAGGACTACGGCGGCACGCTGCTGACCAAGATCACGCCCACGGGAATGCTCGAGTATCACCTCGGCTATGACTATCAGAACTACAAGGCTCGCGACGAGGTGTTCCCGATCGCCGGCGAAACGGAGACCGTCAATGCGTTCTTCGGTCACATCCGCACGGCCGAGAACGCGTTCGAGAATCTGAACGTCGCCGGCGGTGTCCGGTACAACCGTGGCACCAGCGGCAAAGACGCAACAGTGTGGAATGTGAGCGGCCGGTACGATGTCTCCGATGGACTGTATCTCCAGGGGGTCGTCGGCACAGCATTCCTGCTTCCGAGTGCGGAGCAGCTGTACTACACCGGCTATCCTGACGATGGCGACTACGCCGGCAACCCGGACCTGAAGCCGGAGGAAAGCAGGAACGTGAACCTGTCCCTCGGCGGCAACGTTCCGCTCACCTCACGCGCCCTGGCCTGGCAGATCACCGCGTTTGCCCGCGACATCGACAATCTGATCGACGTTGGCTACGACGATCCGGCGTATCCGAACGGCCGCTATGAAAACGTGGCGGGCACAGTAGAAGTCCGTGGCGCGGAGGCTTCGCTGACTGCACCACTCGGCAACGCTTTCAAGCTCGCGACGAGCTACACGTACACCCGCGCGCGCGATGAAGGTTCCGATCTTCAACGTCAACGCACACCGGAGCGGTTCGCGAAGGCCAGCCTCAACTACGCTCCCGCGCAAGGCCGCGTCGAAGCCGGCGCGTCGCTCTACTGGGTCGGCGACGTGTATCAGCCCGTCGGCGCCTTCGGTCGCCAGAACTTCGGCAACTACACCACGCTGAATCTATCGGGCCGGCTTTATCTCGATCGCGCCCGCCAGCATCGTATCGGCGCGAGCGTACAGAACGTGTTCGATGAAGAGTATGCGACACGCCTCTCGCAGGTTCCGGCCGACGACGGCAGCGGACCCGTGCTCGTGCAACGCCTGGGCGTACCGCAGACCTTCACCGTGAATTACACATACGCGTTCTGACACGAAGTGGCAAAGTGACGCGTGAACGAGCAGTCACGCGTTCCCCCTATGTCCGCATCTCCAATGCATTCCGCGAAGCCGACCAGCATCGGCCAGGTCGCGCTTCGCTGGCTCGTCCTCGGCCATCGCTGGCTCGGCATCGTCACCTGTATCCTGTTCGTCGTCTGGTTCGCATCCGGCCTCGTGATGATGTACGTGGGTTATCCGTCGCTGACGACGGCGGAACGCATGTCCCGCTCACAAACCATCGAATGGAATCGGGTCAGGATTGAACCCGAGCGGGTCCTGCACGGTCTCTCGCTCGCCGAGTTCCCGCGCACCTTGCGGTTGGTCATGATGAATGGCGAACCGGTTTACCAGGTCGTCGCAAACGGGTGGCCGACTCGCGCTGTCTCGGCTGTCGACGGCCGCATCATCGAGAACATCACAGCAGCTCAGGCGCTGTCGATCGCACGACTGAGCGCACCCGATGCGCAGCCAGCGGTTGCCACGACGATCGAACTCGATCAATGGTCGGTCGCGGGCACCTACGACCCTCACCGTCCGCTGCATCTCGTGCCGCTGAGCGATGCTCTGGGCACGGAGGTGTACGTCTCATCGGTCACCGGCGAAATCGTGCTCGACAGCACGCGGCGCGAACGCGCATGGAACTGGATCGGCGCAGTCCTGCACTGGTTCTATTTCCGCGATCTGCGTGTGAACGGCCCGTTGTGGAGCCAGGTCGTCATGTGGACGTCAGGCATCGGCATCTTCGGTGCGATCACCGGCCTCTGGCTGGGCATCGATCGTCTGCGACTTCGGCGCCGCAATCAGAACGCCCCGGTCACGCCATTCCGCGGCTGGATGGCATGGCATCACATCGCCGGGGTCATCGGTGGCGTATTCGTTCTCACATGGATCTTCAGCGGCTGGCTATCGATGGGCCCGCCCGTTCCCTGGGAGAAGCCGTTCGATCCGCGACCGATGGCGGCAGGCATCGCAGCGTTTGCAGGAAACACGGACGCAGATTTCCCGATGGACGCGGCGACCTTCCATCGACTGGCCGATCGCAATGTCCGCGAAGCCTCATTCGTCTGGATACTCGGCCGTCCGACGATCGTCGTGATGAATGAGCGCACCGAGACGGAACTCATCGATGCAGCGACGGGCAACACAATGCAGTTGCGGAAAGCCGACCTGGAGGCGGCCGCCCCCAAGCTGCTCGCCGATGCGAAGCTCATCGAGAGCCAGGCTCTCGAACACGAAGACGCCTACTGGTACTCACGGCGTGGCGAACGCAGCGTTCCGGTGCTTCGATTCAAGTTCGACGACGCCGATCAGACCTGGGTTCACGTCGATCCCCGCACGGGAAAGATCGTCGGGTGGATGCGCGACAGCGATCGTATCCATCGATGGCTCTTCAACGCACTGCACAGCTTCGACTTCCGCTGGCTGCTCGATGCGCGGCCGGCGTGGGACCTGCTCCTGTGGGCGCTGTCGATCGCGGGATTGACGATCTCGGTGAGCGGCGTGGTGATCGGATGGCGACATCTGAAAAGACGGACGTGATCACGCCGTCCGATAGTGATCCTGCATCGGATACCGCCGCGCGTAGAGTCCGAAGATCCCCGCCACCACCAGCGCAAACATCGCGAAGAAGAACATGAGGAACGCCGCTTCACTCAGGCCCGTGCTTTCGATGTGAGCCGTTACTGCTTCGTTGCGGACGCTGGCATTCGCGAGCAGGACCCAGAGATTGCCGACTGTGTTCGACAGATACCAGAACGCCATGATCACGCCCTTCATCGACGCGGGCGCCTGGCTGTAGGCGAACTCAAGGCCGGTGGCAGACACCAGCACTTCGCCGAACGTCAGCAGCGCGTAAGGCAGCACCTGCCATGCTACCGACACGGGAGTGCCGCCATCGATCTCGAGCTGAATCGCACCCGCCGCGATCCACGCGAGTCCCGAAAACGCGATGCCGAAGCCCATGCGGCGCAGCGGTGTGGGGTCGATACCGATACGGCGAAGCGCGGGGTACAGCACGAGATTGTTGAACGGAATGAGCAGCATCACGAGGGCAGGGTTCAATGCCTGCATCTGCGCCGAATGAAACCACTCCGGCTTGGTCATCTGGTCGGCCTGCAGGATCCAGGTCGACGCCTTCTGGTCGAACAGCGACCAGAACGGCGTGATGAGCGCGAATACGATCAGGATCCGCAACACCGCGCGAACGCCATCGACAGCTTCCTGTGGGTGAACGCTGCGGGCGCGATCGAGCTGCATCCACGCCCCTGCTCCGCCGAATACCAGCAGAAACACCAGCGCCATGCAGGCGACGGCAACGAAGCTCAATGTACCGAGGAGGCCGAAAGAGGCAATCGCGAGCAATGCGCCTGCGATTGCGATCACGAGCCCTTGCCTGCCTTCTCCCTGCGAAGTCGACGTGAGCGCAGTGCGCACGACGTTCAGGAACGAATCCGGGTGCGACGGTGCAGGCGGCACGCGCACGTATTTCTTGCGGCCCAGCCAGAACACGAACGTCGCAATGAACATGAGAACGCCGGGGATGCCGAACGCCACGCTCGGTCCGTACTTGCGCAGGAAGATCGGCATCAGCAGCGACGCGAAGAACGATCCGAAGTTGATCGTCCAATAGAACGCGTCGAAGACCAGCTTCGCCCGCTGCTTGTTGGTCTGGTCGAACTGATCGCCCACGAACGACACCACCAATGGCTTGATGCCGCCGGAGCCGAAGGCGATCAGAAACAGGCCGAAATAGAAGCCGGTGCGGTTGTCGTCGAACATCGCGAGGCACGCATGCCCCGCGCAATACACCAGCGACATCCAGAGGACGGTGTTGTACTTGCCGAAGAACCGGTCGGCGAGCCAGCCGCCGAGCAGCGGGAAGAAATAGACGCCGATGACGAACGCGTGAAAGACATCCTTGGCGATCCCGGCCCGCTCCGCCTCGGGCGCGTACAGCAGCAACGCGGTGACCAGAAACGGCGTCAGGATGTTGCGCATCCCGTAGAAGCTGAATCGTTCGCAGGCCTCGTTCGCGATGATGTAGGGGATCTGTCGCGGCATCTGTCCCGTCGTTGGCGCGGCGGTGTGGTTCATTCTGCGGAAGCTCCGGCGAAGCGAGGGGACAGGGCAGGAGTTCAGGGTAGCAGGAAAGGTTCCGTCACCCCGACGCAGGCGGGGTCCATGCTGTTGATGCGGATGGATTCACCCGCGGGATTTCCGCCGGTCACGGCGTACGCGGGAATGACGCGCCGACCTCTTTCGAGCCCGCTACGTTGCCAATAAGAATCATTCTCACTATGATGCCCTCGACCTCCAGACCCTGCGGACCTCCAAAAGCGATTCGATGGCCGAAGCGGCGCGCGCACCAACTACAGCACGGGAGCAGAAGAACCGGGCGTTCTGGCTGAAGCATCTTCACCAATGGCATTGGGTGAGTGCAGCGGCGTGCCTGATCGGCATGGTTCTCTTCAGCATCACCGGCTTCACGCTGAATCACGCGAGTGCGATCACATCGAAGCCGGAAATCACGACGACGCTGTCTGAGCTTCCCCCGGCCCTCCTGAAGTCGGCGCAGGAAGAAGCCAGCCAAGGCGACGCGAATCGCGCGCTGCCGGCGGATCTCGTGCGCTGGGTGCGGGAGCAGATGTCGGTACGCCTCGAGAGCGGCAAGCCGGAGTGGTCGGAGGATGAGATCTATGTGTCGCTGCCGCGGCCGGGCGGCGATGCGTGGATGACAATCGATCTTGCGAGCGGGGAAGTCACTCACGAACTGACGGACCGCGGCTGGATTTCGTATTTCAACGATCTCCACAAAGGTCGCAACACCGGCGCGGCGTGGAGTCTGTTCATCGATGTGTTTGCGCTTGCAGCGCTGATCTTCGCGGTCACAGGTCTGTTCCTGCTGAAGATGCATGCGAACCACCGGCCGGCGACCTGGCCGATGGTGACGCTCGGACTGGTGCTGCCGCTGCTGCTTGCGATCCTGTTCATTCATTAAGAGACATCATGAAGAAGCTGTTGCTGGTTTCTGTTCTCGGCGCGCTGTCGTTTCCGGCAGCCGCAGCCGAGCTGACCGTCAAAGTCCAGATACCGACGCTCAATGTCGCCGAG
>JACZCZ010074536.1_pt1 | contig 46418 bp, 37 predicted proteins | sample 8641811 | NCBI WGS metagenome assembly JACZCZ01 (sample SAMN15324610, study PRJNA640507) | soil metagenome | isolation source: intercropping peanut in the first line | place: China: Luxin town, Laibin City, Guangxi Province | collected 2019-07-25 | depth 10cm m | reverse complement strand
AGTGGCAGCTTCCCAAGCTGCAAGTCGTGGGTTCGAATCCCATTGCCCGCTCCGGTTTACAGGGCGCTTCGGTGTTCGTCGGCCCGCTCCAGAACGGCGGAGTCCCGTTGCCCGCTCCGGTTTGCGGATCGCGCGCGCGGGTGCGCCGTGCATCGCGAGCTGGCTGCGAAGCGTGTGACGAAGCAAGCGCGTAGCACCGACCGGCAAACCGGCGCGACGCTCAGCCTCTTCAGCCGCACGCCGAGCAACTGGCTCGTCGCTGTCGTTCCATCAGCGTCGGTTGCTGCCACGACGGACATCACAACCACGGCGCCGACGCGCGGTTGATTGCGATCCCCCCACCGTGCCACGCTCGGCGCGGGGGAAACATGAAGCGTCTGCTGCAGACGGCGGTGCTGCTCTGTTGGGTGGCGACGAACGCATCGGCGCAATCGGCGCCACAAGAGCCGACAGGCGATGCAGCCACCGCGATCGATCCAAGCGAGGCCGCGCCGCCACCCGAGCCTGCGAACGTGTCCGACAGCGCGCCAGTCGCTGAGAGCGCACCGACCGCGACCACGCCACCGGCACCCGCTACGTCGTCAGTTGCGGCCGAGCCGAGCGATGCTCCGACCCCGACATCGACCGCAGAGACGTCGTGGACCGAGACTTTCGCGCAGAAGCTCCAGGTTCATGGTTTCGTCAGCGAGGGCGGCTTCCTATCGACCGCCAACCAGTACATCGGAGCGTCGTCTCGCGGCAGCCTGAAGTTTCATGAGGTCGGCATCAATCTGTCGGTCGAGCTCACCGAACAACTTCGCGTCGGCGTGCAGTTCGTATCGCGCAACGTTGGAACGCTGAGCGAAGACGGACCGCGCCTCGACTGGGGCCTCGTCGATTACCGCTTCGCGCGCTGGCTCGGTCTGCGCGCGGGACGCATCAAGATGCCGCTCGGCCTCTACAACGAGTACGTCGACATCGATGCGGGGCGCACTGCGATCCTGCTCCCCCAGAGCATGTACCCAGTGCGCAATCGCGACGCGTTGATCGCGCACACCGGGTTCGCCGCGTACGGCATCGTGCCTGTGGGCCTCGGCGAGATCGAGTACCAGGCGTGGCTGGGCACGCTCACGATTCCACGCAGCGCGCTCGTTCTGAGCGGAGGTTCGCTCGATTCCGTCGACACCAAGTATGTGACTGGCGCCCAAATCTTCTGGCGCCCGCCGATCGAGGGGTTGCGCATCGGTGCGACCTACATGCGCGCGTCGATCGACTTCAACATCACGCTCGACTCAACCGTGGTTGACCAACTCGTGATGGCAGGCTTGGTGGACCCGGCCTTCGACGGGGGCCTTGTCATCTCGCAGCGCCCCACAGGATTCTGGGTCGCTTCCGCGGAGTACATCTACGACGACTGGATGTTCTCGGCCGAGTACAGCCGTTGGCTCAAGCACCAGCAATCGACACTTCCTGCCATCCTCGCCACGTTCGACGAAGACTCAGAACGCTTTTATGTGATGGTGACCCATCGCTTCTCGTCCGTCTTCGAGCTCGCAACCTACTACTCCGTCCTTCACGCGGATGCCGACGATCGCACCGGACGTGGCGCAGACTTCGACCCGAAGTTCCGCGCGTTCCAACGTGATCTCGCGCTCAGTGCCAGGTTCGACGTCAACCCCTATTGGCTGTGGAAGATCGAGGGTCACCTGATCGACGGCACCGCCGACCTCGACGCGACACGCAACCCCGACCCTCAACGTACTTGGGGCCTCTTCCTCATTCGCACCACGGTGACGTTCTAATGCGCCGCCACGCCACATGGATCGCGTCGCTCGCCCTGATTTTGCTTCTGCCTGTGCGCGTTGCATTGTCCAGCGCCAGTCACGAAGCGTTCGTCGTCATCGTCCATCCACAGAATCCCGCCACCGCGATCGATCGCACGGTCCTGCGCGCGGCCTATTTGAAAGAAGGCGTTCGATGGAGCGACGGTTCGATCGTCGTTCCGATCTCACTCGCGGAACGATTTCCGGCGCACACCGGCTTCGTCCAACACGTGCTGAACAAGTCGGTCGGCGCGCTCAGGAACTACTGGTACCAACGCATTTTCTCAGGCACCGGCGTTCCACCGACGGAAGCGGCGACTCCAGACGAAGCCCTCGCACGCGTGCTGGCAGACCGCCATGCCGTGACGTACCTGCCGGCCGACGCCAACCGCGGCAGAGCCAAGGTCATCAACGTCCGCTAGCGCGTGCTTGCAAGTTCCTGTGCTCGCTGTGCCGCGCGCCTGCTGTGCGCTACTGGACCTCGGTTGCCCTCGTGAGCTCGAAGCCACGCAGACGATCGCTGATTGCGTCTCGCGCCGCACGGAAGCGTTCGAGCATCACGTCGCGCGGCAACGGTTCGTGACTCGCCGGATCGGCGATTGGCCAATGCAGGCGCCGCGCGCGCCCCAAGAACACCGGGCAGACTTCCTCGGCGCACAGCGTGATCACCGTACCCACCGCGTCCGGATCGATCGACTGAACCGACTTGGAGGTGTGCGTCGTGATGTCGATGCCGATCTCACCCATCACTTCGACCGCGTAGGCGTTGACGGTGGTGGGCTCGCTGCCGGCGCTGAGCACCGCGACACGCTCGCCGAACATCCGACGCGCCAACCCTTCGGCCATCTGACTGCGGGCGGAGTTCGCGACGCACAGGAACAAGATCGCATCGCGCGTGCTCACAGTTCAGCCTCGATCGGTGCATCGCTGAAGAAGCGCGTTCGTGCCCACAGGGCAACGTTGACCAGCGCGATCAGCGCCGGCACCTCCACCAGCGGGCCGATCACGGCAGCAAATGCTGCACCGCTGTGGATGCCGAAGCTCGCGATGGCCACCGCGATCGCCAGCTCGAAGTTGTTGGACGCCGCGGTGAACGACAACGCCGCGGTTTGCCTGTAACCGGCGCCGACGCGCTGACTCATGAAGAATGACAGGGCAAACATCACCACGAAGTAGATCAGCAGTGGGATCGCGATGCGCACCACGTCGAACGGCAGCTCGACGATCGCATCTCCCTTCAACGAGAACATGACGACGATGGTGAACAGAAGCGCGACCAGCGTGATCGGGCCAATGCGCGGCACGAAGACTTGCTCGTACCAAGCGCGTCCCCTGGCGCGCACGAGCACACGTCGCGTCACGAAGCCTGCTGCAAAAGGCACACCGAGATAGATCGCGACGCTGGAGGCGATCTCGCCGATCGTGACGTTGACGATCGCTCCTTCCAGACCAAGCCACCTCGGCAGCCACGTCGCGAAGACGTACGCGTACAGTGGGAAGAACAGCACCTGGAAGATCGTGTTGAACGCGACCAAGCCGGCGCAGTACTCGGCGTCGCCATCGGCCAAGTCGTTCCAGACGATAACCATCGCGATGCAACGGGCGAGGCCGATGAGGATCAACCCGAGCATGTATTCCGGCTTGTCGGGCAGAAACACGACCGCGAGCCCGAACATCAGCAGCGGCCCGATCAGCCAGTTCTGCGCCAATGACAAGGTCAACACGCGCTTGTCACCGAACACCTTGCCCAGCTCCTCGTAGCGAACCTTGGCCAGGGGCGGATACATCATCAGGATGAGCCCGACGGCGATCGGGATCGACGTGCTTCCCACGCTCAAACGACTGAGCGCCGCGGTGAAGCCCGGCGCGACGAACCCGAGCGCGATGCCCATGCCCATCGCCGCAAAGATCCACAGCGTCAAGTAGCGGTCCAGGAACGACAGCCGGCCTGTGATTGTCTGCAATGCCATCCGCAAGCCTCCGAGAGCGGCGGTCCATTATCGTAAAAATACGATGAGTCAAGGCGCGGCGGTCAAAGGCCGGCCACCAACGCTCGCAAGCGTCGTAACGCACGCGGCTCCACGCAGTAGCAAACGCGAGGGCCGTCGATGTCGCCGCGCACAAGGCCCGCTTCCTTGAGCACCTTCAAGTGCTGCGAAACGGTCGACTGCGCGAGCGGCAGCTCTTCAACGATATCTCCGCAAATGCAGGCGTTCTTTCGGATCAGGAGACGCAGGATTTGCACGCGCGCAGGATGCCCGATCGCCTTGGCAAACACCGCCAACTCTTCGTCCGCATCGGCACCTTCGATCGGCCGCCGATCTGCGTCGTCGACGATCGGCGGACAGCATGCGTCTGATTTGGAACGCCTCATATCGTTGTCTGACGATAGCTGCGAGAACGGACGCGAGCAATCAGCCACATGGCTGGCGGCTCACGCGGACCCGAAGATCCTTCTGCTCGCGCGTCAGACCGAACGGGCGATGGGGCGGCGTGGCCAGCGCGGTTGGGACGGTTCGCTCTGCAGCTCGTGAAGCCTCAGCGCGCGGGCCAGGTCGTCGTGTTGCACCATGCCGACCAGACGGCCGTCGTCCACCACGGGAATCAGCGGCAAGTTTTGCTGCACCATCATCTGCAGCACGTCCCAGAGACTGTCGCGCGGTGAGCAAGTGGCGACTGGTTTCATCACGGTCGACAGCAACAGCTGTGCGCGCTGATCCAACGGCAGCTGCGTGATGTCTTCCAACGCGATCAAGCCTTTGACCGCGCCTTCGTGCGTCACTGGCAAGGCGTCTTGCTTGGTTTCGATCATGCGCAGCGCTGCCGTTGCGACCGTTTCGGTCGACGCGATCGGAGTTGCCGGATCCATCAGGTCGCGTACGCGCACTTGACCCAGCACGCTCTTGACGACCACGTGCTCCGCTTCACCCTCCGCGCCCATATAGACGAAGAACGCGATCAGCATCAGCACGAAGTTGAACGTCACGATGCCGAGCACGACAAAGATCACCGCGAACACTTTGCCGAGCGTCGCGGCAAGCTCGGTGGCACGCACCACGCCCATGCGCCGCACCAAGAGACCGCGCAAGATGCGTCCTCCGTCCATCGGAAACGCGGGCAGCAGATTGAACGCGCCCAGCATGACATTGATGCCCGCGAGATAGAGCAGCACGAAGGCCGACGATTGCGCGACCGTCCCGCGCAGCAACAGGTGGCCGACGTAGCACAGCGCGGCGATCGCGAAGCTCATCAGCGGGCCAACCAACGCCATCACTGATTCATGACGCGGCTCCCTCGGTGGCTCCGCGATGTGGGTGACACCGCCGATCATCAGCAACGTGATGTCATTCACCTTGCCACCCTTGCGTAGCGCGACCGCGGCGTGCGCGAGCTCGTGCAGCAGGACGGAGACCACCAAGCCAAGCGCCAGCAACGTGCCCCAAAACCAGGGGCTACCGCGCAACGCGGTCGAAGGCATGCCGGCCAGCATCGCGGCGTCGGCAAAACCTTGGAATGCGCGCGCGAACATGAAGATGACGAGTGGCAACACCAACAAGAAGCTGTAGTGCACACGGATCCGAATGCCTCGCACGTGACCGATGGTGAATGCGCCGTTCATCGTTGCCTCCGCAACAAGCTGAGCAAGATTCGATCCCGCCACGGAACGTCAGCGTGCACGCGTCTCCAAGGAGGTCGAAGGCGCACCCTGTGTCGCGACAAATCGCCCCATGATGCGCGCTTGCGTCCGCCGCGGCTCACGGCGCGTGCGATGCGAGACAACCGCTGGGCCAAACCGCTGACTGACAAAGCGCGTTGCGCCGGCACGGCATTCGCATGTGCCCTCGCGCACGCGAGGAGATCCCATGGCGACACACCAAACCAATCGTGACGAGCGCAATGATCGAGCCGAGCAGCAGGCACGCACCAAGAAGAGTGACGTGGAATCCAGCGGCGACGCCGCACGCCCGTCATCGCGGTGGCTCGGCCGCAATCAAGACGACACTGAATCCAGGTCCGACGCGAGCAGCGCAATGGGTCGTGCCTCGGGCAGTCCATTCGTGTTGATGCGACGCATGATCGAAGACGTGGACCGCGTGCTCGACAACCTGAGCCTGGGCTTCCCCACCTTCTCCTCACAGGGCAGCAGCAGTCTCTTCACGACGCGCTGGAGCCCAGGGCTCGACGTGTTCGAGCGTGAGGGCAAGCTGATCATCCGCGCGGACCTGCCGGGCATGGGGCCGGAAGACGTTCATCTTGAGGTTGAAGGTGACAACACGTTGGTCCTCCGGGGTGAGCGCGCCGAGGAGAAGCAACAGGAATCGCGCGACGGCGTGTGGCGCAGCGAACGCAGTCACGGTGCCTTTCGCCGCACGATGCGCCTGCCGAAGGGCATGGACATCGACAACGCGACGGCGCGCTTTCACAACGGTGTGCTTGAGATCGCGATCGCGTTTCCGCCTGAGCAACAAACGCGACGCATCCCAATCAAGAACAGCGGCGATGTCCTGCCTAAGGACGATGTGACGTCAAAGGCCGGCGGGTCGGCCTCTCACTGAGCCCCCGCCCAGCCAAATGGCCCCGGCGTCACGGACCGCGTCGATCAAACCTGACTCGACGCGGTCATTGCCTTTGCGCACGACGCGCTCATTCCGACAACACGAACGTGATCTTCAGCGCGACGCGGTACAGCGCGACCTTGCCCCGGTCGACGACCACTTGTTGATCCTTGATCCACGCGCTTTGCACGTTCTTCAAGGTTTCGTTGGCACGCCGCACGCCCGATTCGATGGCGTCGTTGAAGCTACTGGGTGACTCCGTTGTGATCTCGACGACTTTGGCAACCGACATGGCTCGCTCCTTGGCTGTAAGCACTGCATGGATGGGCCATGTCATGCACAACGCGCGCCGAGTCATGCGCTAGCCTTCAGCGCTTCATTCATTGCACTCCGGGTTCACGGGAGCGTTCACGTAGGCTTCACCGAGGGGCGTGAGCTCGCCGTCGTCGCCGAGCACGTCGATGTACGGAATGCCTTGGAAGCGACCCGAGAACCACGAGTAGCGCTCGATCCGCGCGTCGTTCTCCAGGTAGGCCACCGCGTCTTCCATGAATGCGATCTGCTCGTCGAAGCTGACGGCGTCGGTGCACGCGAATTCGGTGAGCCAGAGTGGCTGCGAGAACCGCTGCTTGTAGCTTTCCACGTGATCGATCAGCCACTGCGCTTTGTTGTCACCGGTCGGATGGCAGCCGACATAGATGTGAAACGCGACGCGATCGACGCGACAGCCATCGCACGCATCGAAGAAATCATCGAGGTAGTTGAACGGATTGGTGTCTTGGCAGCTACCGCCGCAGTAGTTCACCGCCGGTGACACCAGCAGCAAACCCAGCGCGTCCGCAATCATTTCCACGTCCGGCCAGCGCGCGGCCGCTTGCATCGCCGACAGGTTCGCTTGAGCGCCGAAGTTGGGCTCGTTGAACCCGAGCAGCACGTTTGCATCATCCGGGATATCGGAAATGGCGTTCTGAACGTTGAAGTTGCCACCCCAGATCATCGGTACGTACTCCACACCCAGCTCGCGATAGCTGCCATCGCGTTGCGCTTGATCGGGCACGTAGGCCCAGTTGTACCACCACGACACTGCAGGCTGGAGCGCAGCGAGATCAGCATCGGAGTGATGTCCGTAGGCGAGACCACGCTTGCACGACGAAGGTGTCGGTGTCGCAGCATCAATGCCCGCATCGCCGCCAGCGTCACCACCACTTCCACCGTCACCGCCGCTTCCGCCGGTTGCACCACTGCCTCCACTGCCGCCGTCACCGGCGCTGCCGCCGGTTGCGCCAACGCCTCCACTGCCCGCGGTTGCGCCATCGCCACCGCTGCCAGCATTGCCACCGCTTCCACCCGCGCCGGAGCTACCACCAGCGCCACCGGTCGCGCCGCTGCCGCCCGTGCCACCCGCGTCAGACATCATTGCGTCGGCATCGTCATCGCCACATGCCGTGATCATGCAAAGACACAGCGAGACACAGCCAAGGAGAAACGAGCGCTTCATGGTGTTTCCTTTCGTGGTCTTGTTCGTCGCTTCGTATCGGTCGCGTGGAGCGCGTGCGCGATGCGCTGCGCCCCTACCGCTTTGTCGGCGCGCCGAGACCATTGAGCAAGAGCGCGGTGACCTGCGACGCCGCGGCCTCCGCCGACAGCTTTCCGCCTGCGCGGTGCCAGTGACTGAGCCAACCCAATGCACCGGCGATTGTGAAGGCACCGACCGTGGCGTCGCACTTGCCGATCGATCCGTCGGCGATCCCCGCTTCGATCAACAGACGTAGGCGTCGATAGATCACACGCTTGCCGGCGATGAGCTGCGCTTGGGTGGCTTCCGCGACATCATGCTCGGCCACACGCACGAGGCACTTGCCGAACGGCTCGGTCATGCTGACGCCGAACCACACCATGAAACGCTCGAGCCGTTCGCGACCGCGCAGCGTGGGATCGTCTTGCTCCTTGAAGTAGCGATCGGTCGACTCCAGCGCGACCTGCGTGCACGCGATCAGAATCTCTTCCTTGCTTTCGAAGTAGTAGTAGATCGCCGGCTTCGTGATCTGCAGCCGATCGGAGACATCGGTCAGCTTGGTGCTGTGAAAGCCCTGGGTGACGAAGAGCTCCGCCGCCGCACGCAACACAGCGAGACGCTTGTCGGCATGGTCGTTGGCGCGTTGGGCGCGCGTTTTGAACGGAGACGCGAAATCTCCCTTGACGGGTGCTGGCCTGGCTCGTAACTTACTCATGGGTAAACAATCTGACTCCCCAGTAACAACGGGTCAAGAAGCCTTCGAAGAAGAGGACATCGTCATGCCTGAAGCGTTCATCTACGACGCCGTGCGAACCCCGCGCGGCAGGGGAAAAGCGAACGGGTCGTTGCACTCTATCAAACCGATCTCGCTGGTCACCGGCCTGATCGACGCGATGTTGGAGCGCAACCGTGACCTTCCACCGGCGTTGATCGACGACGTGGTGCTCGGATGCGTGACTCCCATCGGTGAACAAGGCGCGGACATCGCGAAGACGGCCGCCATCGCCGCAGGCCTCCCCGATACCGTCGCGGGCGTGCAGGTCAATCGCTTCTGCGCTTCTGGCCTGGAAGCCGTGAACCTCGCAGCGCAGAAGGTACGCTCTGGCTTCGAGGACTTCGTGTTGGCAGGCGGCGTCGAATCGATGTCGCGCGTGTCGATCGGATCCGACGGCGGCCCGTGGGCGCAGGATCCGATGACCAACTACGACACGTGGTTCGTGCCGCAAGGCATCGGCGCTGACTTGATCGCGACCATCGAAGGTTGGTCGCGCACGGACATCGACGGCTTCGCTGCAGAGTCACAACGCCGTGCAGCCACTGCGCGTGAGCGTGGCTACTTCAAGAAGAGCGTGGTGCCGGTGCGAGACCGCAACGGCCTTCCGGTGCTCACCGAAGACGAGCTCATCAAGCCGACGACGACCGTGGAGGGCCTCGCCAAGCTCAAGCCTTCGTTCTCGTTGATGGGCGAAGCTGGCGGCTTCGATGCCGTCGCGCTCCAGAAGTACCACTACGTCGAAGCGATCAATCACGTGCACACGGCGGGCAACTCGTCTGGCATCGTCGATGGCGCTTCGCTCGTGCTGATCGGATCAGAGCGCGGCAAGGAGCTCGGTCTCAAGCCGCGCGGACGCATCGTGGCCACAGCGCTCTCCGGCGCCGACCCGACGATCATGCTGACCGGCCCTGCACCGGCCGCGCGCAAGGCGTTGGCAAAGGCGGGTCTGACCAAAGATCAGATCGACCTCTGGGAGATCAATGAAGCGTTCGCTTCGGTCGCTATGCGCTTCATGCGCGACATGGAGCTGTCGCACGACACCGTGAACGTCAACGGTGGTGCGATCGCGATGGGTCATCCGCTGGGCGCGACCGGCGCAATGATCCTTGGCACCGTGCTCGACGAGCTCGAGCGACGCGACCTGCAGCGCGGGTTGTGCACGTTGTGTGTGGGCGGCGGGATGGGCATCGCAACGATCGTGGAGCGCCTGTGAGCACGCGCAGCCAAGAGGAGACACGTCACATGACCAACACCACAGAGCAGAGCGCGATCACCTGGGCCAAGGACGCCGATGGCATCGTCACATTGACGTTGGATGCGCCCGGACAGGCCGTGAACACGATGAACGACCTGTACCGGCGTTCGATGGCGAGCACGATCGCGCGCCTGACCGCCGAGAAGGCGTCGATTCGCGGGGTGATCATGGCCTCGGCCAAGCGCACGTTCTTCGCCGGCGGTGACCTCACGACCTTGATCAAGCTCACGCGCGACAACGCGGCGCAGATGTTCGAGGAGACAAGAGAGCTGACGGCGCAGCTGCGCACGCTGGAGACGCTCGGTGTGCCGGTGGTGGCGGCGTTGAACGGAACCGCGCTCGGCGGTGGCTTCGAGATCGCCTTGGCCTGCCATCGCCGCATCGCCATCGACGACCCACGCGCAGAGCTGGGCTTGCCCGAAGCGACCCTCGGCTTGATGCCAGGCGCCAACGGCGTCGTGCGCACGGTGCGCTTGCTCGGCATTCAGAACGCGCTGACGCAGGTCCTGCTGCTCGGTCAGCGCATGCAACCGGCACAAGCGAAGTCGATCGGATTGGTCGACGAGCTGGTGAAGGATCGGGACACCTTGCTGGCTGCCGCACGCGCGTACGTCTTGAGCAATCCCGATGCCAAGCAACCGTGGGACCGCGATGGCTACAAGATGCCGGGCGGCACACCGTTGTCGCCCGCGCTGGGTCAGCTTCTGCCCACGTTCCCCGCGAACCTTCGCAAGCAACTGAAGGGCGCCAACATGCCTGCACCGCGCATGATCATGGCGGCCGCGGTGGAAGGCGCGTTGGTGGACTTCGCCAATGCGGCGACGATTGAGACCCGTTACTTCGTGGAGCTCGCGACCGGTCGCGAGGCGAAGAACATGATCAAGACGTTCTTCTTCGACCTGCAGCGGATCAACGCTGGCGGCAATCGACCGAAGGACATTCCGCTGTGGACGCCGAAGAAGGTCGGGATCCTCGGCGGCGGCATGATGGGCAGCGGCATCGCGTATGTGACCGCTCGCGCCGGCATTCCGTGTGTGCTGAAGGACGTCTCTCTCTCGCGCGCAGCGCAGGGCAAGGCGTACTCCGAGAAGCTCGTGGACAAGGCCGTGACCGCTGGACGCATGACGCGCGAAGCGGCGCGCGACCTGCTCGGTCTGATCACCACCACCGAGTCAGCGGCGGATCTCGCGGGCTGCGACATGATCATCGAAGCCGTGTTCGAGGATCGTTCGCTCAAGGCGAAGGTCACGCAGGAGGCCGAAGCGCAAGTGGAGCGCGGTGCGTTGATCTGCTCGAACACATCGACCTTACCGATCACGGGTTTGGCGGAATCCTCGAAGACCCCGGCCAACTTCATCGGGCTGCCCTTCTACTCGCCGGCCGACAAGATGCCGCTGGGCGAGATCATCGACGGCAAGCAGACCAGCGACGAAGCCCTCGCGCGTGCTTTCGACTTCGTGCTCAAGATCAAGAAGACGCCGATCGTCGTCAACGACAGCCGCGGCTTCTTCACTTCGCGCGTGTTCGGCTCGTTCACCAGCGAAGGCCAGACGATGCTGTCGGAGGGATGGAACCCAGCCAGCATCGAGCAAGCCGCGCTGCAAAACGGATCGCCCGTGGGACCGCTCGCGGTTTCGGATGAGGTGTCGCTCGAGTTGATCCGCAACGTGCGCGAGCAGACCAAGCGCGACATGGCGGCCGCCGGTGGCAGTTACACCATGACCGCCGCCGACAACCTGATCGATCGCATGTGCTTGGAGCTCGCGCGCAAAGGCAAAGCGGCCGGCGCGGGCTTCTACGAGTACAGCAGCGACGGCAAGAAGGCGTTGTGGTCTGGCCTGCGTGAACAGTTCGGAAAGCCGGAGCGACAGCGGCCGAGCGACGCGGAGTTTACGGAGCTGCGCGTTCGTCTGCTGTACCGCACCGCGATCGAGAGCATTCGCTGCCTTGAAGAGAAGGTGGTGCGCTCGGTCGGCGACGCCAACATCGGCTCGATCATGGGCATCGGCTCTCCACCCTGGACCGGCGGCACGTTGCAGTTCGTCAACTACGTCGGGCTCAACGAGTTCGTTGCACGCGCCAAGGAGCTCGCGGCGCGGCACGGCGAGCGCTTCGCCCCGCCGCAGTTGGTGATCGACATGGCTTCACGCGGCGAGACGTTCCAGTGAAGCTCGGCGTCGTCGTTCCCTACGGTGGACGGAAGATCACGCTGCCGTTCGACATGGTGCGTGAGGCCGAGCGCCTCGGGTACGACTCGTGCTGGACCTCCGAGGCCTACGGATCCGACGCGATCAGCATCTCGGCATGGCTCTTGGCGCACACGCGCAAGATCAAGGTCGGCACGGCGATCCTTCAGTTGCCTGCGCGCGCACCGACGATGGCAGCGATGACCGCCATGTCGCTCAATCAACTGTCGGGCGGTCGCTTCATCGTCGGCCTTGGACCTTCGGGGCCCCAGGTCGTCGAAGGTTGGTACGGCGCGTCGTATGCCAAGCCGCTGACACGTCTGCACGAGTACATCGATGTGATGCGCCAAGTGTTCGCGCGCGAAACCGCTGTGGCGTACGACGGCCACCACTACCAACTGCCGTATCGCGGAGCGGATGCCACCGGCCTCGGCAAGCCGCTCAAGACCATCCTGCACCACGAACAAAAGATCCCGATCTACACCGCGAGCCTGCAGCCCAAGGCGGTCGCGCTGAGCGCCGAGATCGCCGACGGCTTCTTTCCGATTTGGCTCGCGCCGGAGAAGGCGCGCCTCTTTGCCGAACCGATCCAGGAAGGCCTCACCAAGGCGGGCGGAGGTAAGTCGCTCAAGGACTTCGACGTGGCGCCTTTCGTCGCGGTCGCGATGGGCGACGACTTGCAGGCCTGCCGCAATGCGTTGAAGCCGAACATGGCGCTCTACATCGGCGGCATGGGCGCGCGTGGAAAGAACTTCTATACAACTTACGCCAGCCAGCTTGGCTACGCAGACGCGGCGACGCGGGTCCAAGACCTGTACTTGGCAGGTCAGAAGGACGAGGCCGCCGCGCTCGTGCCTGACGCGCTGATCGACGACGTGGCGCTGGTGGGCTCGAAGGATCGCATCCGTGATCGACTGCAAGCGTGGATCAGCGCGGGGCGTCAGCACTTGGTGGGGACGATGATCGTGGCCACCAGCGACATGGCCGCACTACGGCTGATCGCCGAGACTGTGCTCGAGGCGACATAGACAACACGCAACGTCACACACCGGGCATTCGCATCATCGATGCCGTGAAGGGAGCGCTGTATGGAACGAAACTTGTTTCGCGAAGAGCACGACATGTTCCGCAAGAACGTGCGGGCCTGGGTCGACAAGCACGTGGTCCCGTTCCGTCACGAATGGGAAGAGGCCAACATCGTGCCGCGCGCGCTGTGGCGCTCCGGCGGAGAGCAAGGGTTTCTGTGCTGCTGGTTGGAAGAGACATGGGGAGGCCCGGGCGCGGACTTTCTCTACTCCGTGATCGTGACCGAAGAGCTGGCACGGGCGCGCGCGAGCGGTGTGGCCTTCAGCTTGCACTCCGACATCGTCGTGCCGTACCTGCACACGCTCGGCACCGACGCGCAGAAGAAGCGCTGGCTACCGGGTTGCGCGCGCGGTGAGTTGATCGGTGCGATCGCGATGACCGAGCCATCGACCGGCAGTGACGTGGCGGCGATCCGCACCACCGCGACGCGCGAAGGCGATCACTTCGTTCTCAATGGTCAGAAGACCTTCATCTCGAACGGCCATCTGTGCGACCTGGTCATCGTCGCCGCGAAAACCGATCCGAACGCCAAGCCCGCGCACAGCGGCATCAGCCTGTTCGTGGTGGAGGCAGACACGCGTGGCTTTCAGAAGGGTCGCTTGCTCAAGAAGATCGGTCTCAAGTCACAGGACACCGCAGAGCTCTACTTCGAAGACTGTCGCGTGCACGCGAGCCAGATGCTCGGTGACGAGGGCAAGGGCTTCTATTACTTGATGCAGAAGCTGCAGCAGGAACGACTGGTCGTCGGCATCGGTTGCCAAGCGTCCGCCGAAGCGGCCTTCGACTACACCCTCAATTACTGCCGCGAGCGCACCGCTTTTGGTCAGCCGATCGGCAGGTTTCAGAACACGCAGTTCAAGCTCGCGGAGATGGCAACGGAGCTCGAGATCGGCCGTCACTTTCTCGATCGTCTGATCACCGACCACGTCGCGGGCAAGGACGTGCTCAAGGAGACCTGCATGTCGAAGTGGTGGCAGTCGGACATGCTCAAGCGCCTCACCGATGAATGCCTGCAGCTCCACGGCGGTTACGGCTACATGGAGGAATACGAGATCTCGAAGGCGTTCCTCGACGCGCGCATCCAATCGATCTTCGCCGGCACCAACGAGATCATGAAGCTCGTGATCGCCAAGCAACTCGGCCTCTGATCATGAGCGGCGCTCTGTTTCGGCTCGACGGCAAGCGCGCTCTGGTCACCGGCGCCTCCAGCGGTTTGGGTCTGCACTTCGCAGATGTGTTGGCAGCCGCCGGAGCGACAGTGGTGATGGCGGCACGACGGACCGACAAGCTCGAGGCGGCCGCTGCCAGGACGCGACGGCACGGTGGGATCGTTCATTGCGTGGCGCTCGACGTCACCGATCAGGCGAGCGTGCGCGAGGCGTTTTCCGCCATGCCCCTACCCGACGTCGTCATCAACAACGCCGGCATCAACGTCGAAGGGCCGTCCACAGAGCTGTCCGAAGCGCAGTGGGATCAGGTGATGCACACCAACGTGCGCGGCGCGTTCAGCGCGTCCTGCGAAGCGATTCGGCGTTGGATCGCCCAGGAGCGCCCCGGCAACATCATCAATGTTGCCTCGATCCTCGGCCTGCGCGCGCAACGCCAGCTCGCGGCCTACAGCGCATCCAAGGCGGCGCTGATTCAGCTCACGCGCTCGTTCGCCATCGACTACGCGCGTCATCGTATCCGTGCCAACGCCCTGTGCCCGGGCTACTGCGTCACCGATATCAACCGCGAGTGGTTGGCGTCCGACAGCGGCAAGCGTCTGCTCGATCGCATTCCGTTCCGACGCGCTGCAGAAGCATCCGAGCTCGACGGGGCGTTGTTGCTGCTTGCGTCGGACGCGTCGACGTACATGACCGGATCCACGCTCGTGGTCGATGGCGGCCACAGCCAGAACACGCTCTAGCGAGAAAAGGCAGGCAGTCATGGAGCTCGCGCTCTCGCCGCAGATTGAGGAGTACCGAATGCGCATCCGCGCATTCATCGCGCAAGAGGTGATGCCGCTCGAAGCGAACGCAGCGCTGTTCGATGCCCACGAGAACCTGCGTGAAGACGTGGTCGCGGACGTGCGCACGAAAGCCAAGGCCGCCGGGTTGTGGGCGTTGCACATGCCGCATGTACGCGGCGGCGCAGCGCTGGGGATGGTGGGTCTCGCCGCTTGCTACGAAGAGGCCGCGCGTTCTCCCTTCGGTCCGCTGATGCTGAACGGTGCCGCGCCCGACGACGGCAACATGATGCTCCTCGATCGCGTGCTCGCGACTGACGCGCTCAAGGACAAATGGCTGCAACCGATCATCGACGGCCGCGTGCGCTCTGCGTTCGCGATGACCGAGCCCGACGGCGGTTGCGGCTCCGATCCATCGCTGACCTACACGACCGCCACCAAGGTCAACGGCGCGTGGCGCGTTCACGGACGCAAATGGTTCATCACCGGCGCCGAGGGCGCATCGCACTTCATCCTCGTCGCAAGGACCAGCGACGACACCCGTCGTGGTCTGACTGCATTCATGTTCCACGCGAGCGCTCCGGGTTGGCGCATCGTGCGGCGAATCCCGATCATGGGCCCCGAAGAACACGGCGGTCACTGTGAGCTGGTCTTCGACGGTCTCGAGATCCCGGACGAAGATCGCTTGCTCGACGTGGGCGCCGGCCTGCGCGTCACGCAGATTCGTCTCGGTCCCGCGCGGCTGACCCACTGCATGCGTTGGCTCGGCCTGGCCAAGCGCTGCCTCGAGATCGGAGGCGCCCATATCGCGCAGCGCGAGAGCTTCGGCACCACGCTGTCGGAGCACGAAGGTGTGCAGTGGATGATCGGCGACGTGGCAAAGGACATTCAGATCGGCCGCCTGCTCACGATGCACGCCGCATGGAAGTTGGATCGAGGCGATCACGCGAAGACCGAGATCTCGATCGCGAAGATGCACGTGGCCGACACGCTGCACAAAGCTGCCGACACCGCGGTGCAACTGCTCGGCGCCAAGGGCTACTCGAAGGACACCTTGGTTGAATGGATCTACCGCTACGCCCGCCAAGCGCGCCTCGTCGATGGCGCCAGCGAAGTGCACAAGATGGTGCTCTCACGCAGCTATCTCAGCGCGCGACAAGATTTCTTTGGATGGGGATGACGCGATGGGCGCGGGCTGCGTCAGCTGAAACGCGCCGTCACGAAAGGCTTGTCCGGCTTGGCAAACAGGTAGCCCTGCAAGAGATCGCAGCCGAGCTCTATCAACGTGTCGCGCTCAGCGACGCTCTCGATGCCTTCCGCGATCACGGCCACATTCATGTCTGAACACAGCGTGACCATCGCGCGCACGAGCTTCTGCTTGATTGGATCGGTGTTGATGCCGCGCACCAACGCGAGGTCGATCTTCATCGCTTCGGGTTGCAGGTTCGCCACGCTGGTGAGCCCGGCGTAACCGGCGCCGATGTCATCGACCGCGACCCGATAGCCGAGCGCTCGCAAGCGCTGAACGCGTCCGGGAACGTCGTGGATGTCGTCGAGCGTGGCCCGCTCCGTGATCTCCAGCACCACACGCTGGGCGAGCCGTGACAATGGTGCATCAGGAGCGTAGAGGTCGTCGTCGACCAGATCTTGCGGATGCAGATTCACGAACACCTCGCGCACCGAGGAGGGCCCGAGGGTCACGGCCACGTGCTTGCGCACCAAGCGGCCCAAGTCGTGTAGACGTCCAAGGCGCTCCGCGGCCTCCAGCAACATTGCCGGGCGCGGAAAGCTCGGATCGGAGGATCGCAAGAGCGCCTCGTAGCCGAACGTGGAGCGATCGGAGTAACGAACGATCGGCTGATAGGCCATCCAAAGTCCGTTCAACGCGCGCTCGAACGACACCTCCAGCCCGGCGCGATCACTCGCGATGACGTCGGCATTGCCCAAGTGCTCCACCGCTTCACGCCTCACGCGCGCCAACCGCACCAGCATCCCAGCCTGTCGCACCACCGCCACCAGATCGTTCACGTCCACCGGCTTACACAGGTAGCGAAACGCGCCGTGCTCGATCGCCTGACGTGCGCTGTCGAGACTCGGTGCGCCCGTGGCGAGAATGACCGGGAGATCCATGTCTTGCTGCCGTACCAAGCGCAGCAGCTTGATGCCGTCCATCTGTGGCATGGCGATGTCGCTCAACACCACATCGAACGTGAGTCGCTGCAACTTCTCCACCGCAGCACGCCCGTTGGCGGCGGTCTCCACGGCGAAGCCGGCACCGCGCAGCATCCGCTCGTAGGCCAAGAGCATGTTGGGCTCGTCCTCGACAACGAGCACACGCGCAGCTTGCTTGGTTTCCGTCATGGTCTTGTTCTCCTCTCAACACAAGGGCTCCGGTGACACCGCTCTGGCCACAGCTTCGTCGGCGCGCGTCGCCGCATGCAGCGGCAGCCAGACGTGAAACGAAGTGCCGACGCCGAGGGTGCTTTCGAAGGTCACGCGGCCGCCGTGTCGATCCATCACCACCGAGCGCACGATCGGCAAGCCTTGTCCCGTGCCGCGCCCGACTTCCTTGGTGGTGAAGAACGGATCAAAGATCCGCTCCCCATCTCGCTCCGAGATGCCGCAACCGGTGTCGCTCAGCGTCACCTTCACCGCGTCACCTTCTTGCTGCGTGCCGATGACGATGCGGCCGGGCGCTGTCTCGTGCGTCGCGGCGCGCTTGTCGCCGATCGCGTGGGCGGCGTTCGTGAGCAGATTCAGCACCACCTGTTTGATCTCGCCTTCGTGGCACTCCACCGGCATCAGATCCGGATCGAGCTGCAGCACCACCTCCGCCACGTCCTTCCATTGGTTGCGCGAGATGGTGACCGTGCTCTCGATCAGATGGTTGAGGTCGACAGCGACCTTGTCAGCGCCACCGGGGTGCGCGAAGTCCTTCATGGCGGAGACGATCCGTGCGATCTGCGCCACGCCTTCCGATGCCTGCGAAAGCGCACGCGGCATCTCTTGCAGCAAATAGTCGATGTCGAGCTCCTTGGAGCGCTCCGCCATGCGATCGAGCGCGCTCGGTTCGCCCGATTGGACCAGCGCCAACGTCTGCTCACCAAAGAACGCAATCAGATCGGTCAACGCCGTCGACAGAAACTGCAGGTTGTCGCCCACGTACTGCGCCGGCGTGTTGATCTCGTGCGCGACACCGGATGCGAGCTGACCGATCGCCTCGAGCTTGTTCGCCAAACGGATATCGGCCTCCATCCGTTGACGCATGGCGACCTCGGCCTCCAGCTCTTGCTGCGCCTGCTCCAGCTCTCGCGTGCGCGCGTTGAGCTCTTCGTACAAGCGCGCGACACGCGTGGCGGCCTCGACCCGCGCGCACAGGATGCTCGCATCGAACGGCTTGGTGACGTAGTCGTCCGCGCCGGCGCTCAATCCATCGACGGCGTTCGACACCCCATCGAGCGCGGTCAGCAGGATGAACTGGATGTGACGCGTCTTGGGGTTGCCTTTGATCGCAGCGACGAGCTTGCGACCGTCCAGACGCGGCATCGTCATGTCCGAGACCACCACGGCCGGATGCTGGCGCTGGACCACCGCGAGCGCTTCGAATCCGTCCGCGGCGGTGATCACCCGATAGGATTCGGTCGCATCGAGGAAGCCTTTGATCTGCGCGCGCGTGAGCGCGTTGTCGTCGACCACCAGCACCAACGGCGCCTGTGCTTGGTCGTGGCCGGTCATGCGGCTTCCGAGTCCGCTGCGCCGGGATCGCGGAAGATTTGGCAGCGAATCGGCTCCTGAATGCCGATCGACGGATTGAAGTTGCGCAGCCGCTCCAATAGCTCGGGTGTCACGCGTTGGCCGCGCGCCATCAACAAGAGCCCCGAGCGCGCGCGCACGTCCTCGACGAGCACCATGCCCGGTCGCACACGATCCAAGGTCAGGTCACGGACGACCGCCAACTGTTGTCCCGCACCGCGCAGCTCGCGCAGCGCTCGTGTCAGCTCGCGATCGTACTTTCCGGTGCGACCTTCGATCGTCTGCAGCGCAAGCTCCAGCGGCATGCCGCCGGCTTCGAGCGCATCGAGATCAGTGAGCAAGCGCAGCACGCGAACACCCCACGGCACCTGATCGAGCGTCCCCGATGCCACCGCGCCGTCGTACGCCAAGCCTTGGCCCTGCAGGATCGCGCGCACTGGCTCCAAGCGCGGAATGTGCGCGAGCAACTGCTCCGTCACCGTCGGCACGCGGGCGACCATCTTGCGCTGAGCCTCATCCAGCACATCGCCGCGGTAGTGAAGCGCGAGCACTTCCGGCGGCAGCACCACCGAGCCCAGTTGCGACAAGAGCGCTGCAACCTCCACGTCCCAGCGTGAAGCAACGCGGAAGTGCGTGCAGAGCGCGTCTGCCCAGTGCTTGAGCCGACTTGCGCGGCCAAACGCCTCGGGGCTCGTCATCGACAACACTTCCACCAGCGTTTGCACGCTGCCGCGCAGCGTTTGCTCCAACAGCTCTTTCTCCGCGAGCAGCAAGCGATGTTGCTCGACCGCCGCGTTCATCGCGCCGATCAGTTGCTCGACCGGACACGGTTTGATCAAGAAGCGGAAGATGTTGCCCTCGTTGATCGCGGCGGCGGCAGCACGCAAGTCGCCCTGCCCTGTCAGCAACATGCGCACGCAGCTCGGACTGATCTCGCGCGCCTGCTTCAGCAACGCCACGCCGTCGACACCCGGCATGCGCAGATCGCTCATCAAGACCGCAAACGGACCGCGCTCCTTCAGCGCTGCGATGCCAGCTTGTCCGCCGACCGCGATCTCCACGTCGAAATTGCGGCGCAGGTGCCGTGTCAGGCCTTCCAGCACGTTGACCTCGTCGTCAACGCAAAGAACCCGAGCCTTCTGCGGTGCTGCTGGCGTGGTCATGCCGCAGCCTCCTCGACCGACGACACCAGGTTCTTCGCCATCTGCAGCCACTCCGGCACGCGCGCGCTCACACCGCACGACGCGAGGTATGTCTCATCGAGCACTGGCGCTTGATCGGGGTCAGGGCCCATCACCACATCGGTCAGCGCCTGACTGACGTAGACCGCGCCGAGCACGCCGAAGCCCGCGGGCGGCGCACGCGTGGGCTCGTGATGGTGCGCCACGGCCTCCACGATCGGATACGGCAACCCCCACACGCCCAACAGATATCCGCCCACTTCAGCGTGCGACGCACCGAAGTGCGAGAGCTCTGCCTGATGGATCGACACGCCCTGCGCCCGTGCCTGCGCGATCACCTTCTCGTGCTCGACGTGCAGCTGTGACACGAACACCAGCGTGCCGATGTCGTGCAGCAAGCCTGCCATGTACGCGTCCTCGCCCATCACGCGCCCGGTCTCGCGCAACATCGCCATCGCCAAAGCACCGGTCATCAAGGAATGGCGCTGCAGCGACTCGACCCGCGCCACCAGCGCTTTGCTCGTGCTCAATGTGCTGAAGACCTCCACCGAGAGCACGAGGTTCTTGAGCATGTTGGTCCCGAGCAAGTTGATGGCCTGGCGCACAGTGGCGACGCGACGCGGCAAGCCGAAGAACGCAGAGTTCACCAGTTGCAGGATCTTGGCGGTCATCGCTCCGTCGCGTTCCACCAACGCCGCGACACTGTCGAGACTCGACTTCGGATCGGCCAACGCTGCCGTCACGGCCGCGTGCACTTTCGGCGCGCTCGGCAACGATCCGACGCTCGCGACTGCGTGCCGCACTTCGTCCCGCGCCAACAGCGTCTGCAAGTTGCACGCGCGCTCGATCGCCTCGCGCAAGCGGGCGGGATCGCACGGCTTCACCAAGAACTGATGCGCCACCGGCACCGCGCGCAGGGCCGCCTCGAGCTCGGTATGACCAGACAGCACGATTCGCACCACGCCGGCGTGTTGCTTCTGTGCGTGACGCAAGAGCGCAGCGCCGTCGATCTTCGGCATGCGCATGTCGGTGACGACCACGTCGAATGGCTCTTTCGCCAACGCGTCGATCGCCTCTGCTCCACCGCTCGCGAACACCATCTCCCATTCGTGTCGATGCGGCCGCAGCAACCGCCGCAGGCCGTCCAACACGTTGGTCTCATCATCCACGAACAGCACGCGCTTCATGCGGCCTCCTGCGGTGAGTGCGACGTGCGCGCCGCGTCACGCGGCAAGCGGATGTGAAACACAGTGCCCTTCCTGCTGCTCTCGAAGAACAGTCGGCCCTGATGCTTCTCGACCACCACTTGATGCGCGATCAACAGGCCTTGGCCCGTGCCTTTGCCCACTTCCTTCGTCGTGAAGAACGGATCGTAGATACGGTCCGCGATCTCCGGCGGGATGCCGCAACCCGTGTCCTCGATCTCAATCTCCACGTCAGGCTCGAGATGCCGCGTGCGCACGGTGATCACGCCCTTGTCACCGCTGTGTCCGACGACCTCGGCGATCGCGTGCGCCGCATTGACCAACACATTGAGAAAGACCTGGTTCAGGTCACCCGGCAAGCACTTCACCGTAGGCAGCACAGGGTCGAGCTCGGTCACCACATCGGCGACGTGCTTCCACTCGTTGCGTGCCACTGCGATTGTGCTCTCTAGCGCGTGGTTGATGTCGGTCTCGATTGGGTCTTCCACACCGGGATGCGAGAAGTCCTTCATCGCGCGCACGATCCGTGTGACCTGCTCGACGCCTTCGCGCGCTTGCTGCACCGCGCGTGGGATCTCCGTACGCAGGTACGCAAAGTCCGCTGCCTCTGCTTGGCTCGCGACCTGCGCCGCCTCTTCGACACACGGCTCACCGCGCTGCACCTTCGCGGCCAACCGCAGGCTGCCGTCACTCAACGCTTCCACGTCGCGGAATGCGTCTGCGAGAAACGCCAGGTTGTCGCCGATGTATTGAATCGGTGTGTTGATCTCGTGCGCCACGCCGGCTGCAAGCTGACCAATTGCTTCGAGCTTTTGCGCCTGCACCAACTGTCGCTGCAGGCCCCGCGTTTTTGTGACATCGCGCGCGACGATCAAGAGTGCCTGCGTTCCCGCGTAATGCATGTGACCCGCCGGCAAGAGGTCCAAGCAAGCGCTGCTGCCGTCCGGGTTCGTCAATGTGACCTCGAGGGGTCGCTGACCGTCGATCGCCTCTTGCTTCGTCAGACGCTCGATCACGGGATGGGCCTCGGCATCGAACAGGTCGGAGAACGGCCTGCCCAGCCATGCTTCGGGAACACGACAGCTCAACAGCTTCGCGAAGGCGCGGTTGAGGTACAGCACCTTGTCCTCTGCGGTGATCGCCACGCCGAACGGGATCGTCGCGATCAGATCCTGGAACTCGGCGTGCGAGCGCGCGAGGTCGAGCTCCGCGCGTTTCTGCTCGGTGTTGTCCGTGGCGATCAGCGCGGCACCCACGATCGCTTGATTCACGATCACGGCGCTCACGCGCGTGAGGTACCAACGCACTTCGCCGTTCGGCAGCGTCGCGCTGCCTTGGTACGAGACCGGACCGCGGCCTTGAAACACGGCGCTCATCGCGTCGCGCAGCAGGCGTCGACTTTCGGGGGACGCGGTGTAATCCCAGACGGACTTGCCGACGACGCTGCTCGCGGGGTGGCCCGGCAACGAGTAGTTGAGGTACTGGATCAGCCCGTCGGCGTTCACCAGCAGGATGTGATCGGGCGCGTGCTCGAGCAGCAACGCCACTGTCTTCAGATCGACCGCGTCGACACTGTGAGCGTTGTCGTTGCCTGCGCTGTTTGAAGGACCGGGCATTCAAGCAGCCCATCGACGGAACCGCGTCCGCTTGAACCGTTGCAAGCTTCAGGATCGCAAGATACCGACGTACAACAGAACGTGCCTTCAGCGCCGCCAAGAGGGGGAAGCGGGCTTCCACACGACGCGCTCGTACATTTGAGCGTGCTCGGTGAGCTGTCTGGTGGGATCGCTCACCAACTCAGCACGCCGCTACAGCTGATCGCGACGAATCTCCATTTTCTCCAACGTTCGTGGCCGGCGTTCGACACGCGCGCGCCCGCCAACGACAACGCTGGGTCCACCAACCATGACTTGGCGTTCCTCGCGGAAGAAGTGCCAAAGGCCCTGGCCCAATCGCTGGAGAGCCTCGAATCCATGGCGCTGTTGTTGCGCACGATGAAGGAATGGTGCGCGCCGCAGGACGGAACGACTCAAGTCGTCGACCCGGTGTCCACGCTGCGTCGTGTGCTGCTGTTGACGCAGCACCGCTGGCGCTACGCGTGTCACGTCGCCCAGCACAGTGAGGGCTTGCTGCCGACACTGCATTGCTGCGCCCAGGATCTGGCGGCGACGCTGACGGAGCTGATGTTGGTGGTGAGCGATCTGCACGCGGCGCACGCTGAGGATCAGCAAGCGACGGTCGACGTGGCTTGTCGCGGCGTGGACGATCAGATCGAGCTCACCTGGTCGTGGCACGGCGTGGCACCGGCACCGGACGCGGAGGCGATCCGATCACTGCGTCAGCTGGCCGCGCGGCTGCATGCGTTGGTCGTGGTCGACGCGCCTGATCCGACGCGCGTGACATTGCGGTTGCGCGTGCCGTGCAGTCCGCCGGCCCAAGATCGTTCAGTGAGCCAGCGGTACTAGCTCGTCGACCAGCGCTTCGAGCGCGCGCGGCGAGAACGGTTTCTCCAGGCGTCGGTTCGGCACGCGCTTGAGAAACGCCTGCAGGTCCGGGTTCGTGCTGCCTCCCGTCAGAAAGACGATCCGCGCCGCTTGCGACGGGTCGAGCGCAGCAACCTGGTCATAGAACCGCATGCCATTCAGCAGCGGCATGAAGACGTCACAGATGATCACATCGAAACGCTGACCGACGACGAGCAGGTCGAATGCCAGGCGCGCATCATCGACCACGGTCACTTCATAGCGAGGCGACAGTAGGCGTCGGAGCGCCTGAGTGACCATCGAGTCGTCATCGATGGAGAGAATCTTGCCTCGTGCCATCTGCCCCCGCTCCAACCGCCGCACCAGCATGGGCCGAGCGCCCCTTGCTTCACACCCAAAAAGACCAGTCGCGCGCGAGATACCACAGAAATATCCAATTGCTTGACATGCTAACAGGTGGAACACACCCTCCGGAACGGTCGTAATTCGTGAGGATCGCTGGCTTCTTTTCGCCTGCCGTCCAACAGCTCTGGCGCGTAGCGTCGTAGACATTCGCGGGGGGCCAATGTGATGAGATTCGTCTTGGCTCGTGTTCACGGGCTTTGGTGCGCTGTCGCGATTGAGCATGTGGCCGAGGTGGCACGGCCGCGCGCGCTCACCCACATCGCCGACGGGCCGGACTTCGTGATCGGCGTCACCACTCTGCGCGACCAGCTGGTTCCGGTGCTCGATTTGGGCCGGCTACTTGTCGGCGAGCCGGTCCGTGCCACCCGCCTGCTGCGACTGCGCATCCCCACCCGCCGCGCCGCCCTCGCGGTGGAGGAGGTGGCCGGTGTTGTCGAGATCGCCAAAGAAACATTGCAACCGCTGCCATCGCTGCTGAACGGCGCCCCACAAGAACGCATCGCGGCGCTCGGCCAACGCGACGCGCAGGTGCTGGCTGTGCTCGAAGCATCGCGCCTGGCGTCGAGCATCACCATCGACGGCCAACGGGAACCGACGTGATGGAGATCGCCTCGCACGCGCTGCAGCGCTTCCGCAACCTGATCAGCGATCAAACCGGGCTCGCGCTCGACGACGACAAGGATGCGCTGTTGTCTCAGTTGATCCGTGAGCGGGCGCGGCGGCTCGACTTGGACCCAGAAGCGTATTGCGCATGGGCCGAGCAGCGACTCCAGCAGGAGATCGGGGCCATCGCCGATCAGCTCACCGTCTCCGAGACGTACTTCTTCCGGAACGGCCCACACTTCGAAGCGCTGGCGCGCCAGGTGATCCCCGAGTGCATGGCGCAGCTGCCTGGCGATCGAAAGCTACGCGTGTTGTCCGCCGGGTGCGCCACCGGCGAAGAGCCCTACTCACTGGCCATGTTGCTCGATGATCTGACGCTGGCGGAGCGCGCTGAGGTCACTGGCTTCGACCTGAATCCGGTCTCGATCGCGAAGGCTCGACGCGGGGTGTACAGCAGCTGGGCACTGCGCGAGACCGATCCTGCCGTGCGTGGCCGCTGGTTCTCCAATGAAGGTCGTGAGCACGTTCTCCACGAACGCCTGCGCTCGCGCGTCACGCTGATCGAGCACAGCTTGATGCGCTCGGACCTCGCCCTGTTCCGCAACGATCACTACGACATCATCCTGTGCCGCAACGTGCTCATGTACTTCGCGCCCGAGATGATGCGCGCCGCGGTCGCACGTCTGACCTACGCGTTGCGTCCCGGTGGTTACCTCTTCCTCGGACACGCCGAGACCCTGCGCGGCATCAGCAACGAATTTCACCTTCGCCACACCCACGGCACGTTCTATTACCAACGCAAGGGTGGCACAGCGCGCCCGACCAAGACCTCCGCGCCAAGCAACGCCGCGCGCGCCACGACGACCTCCATGACGGCTGACGCCATCGACAGCGACTGGGTGGGTGCGATCGAGCGTTCATCAGCAAAGATCGCGGCGCTGGTTCCGCCCTCCGATCCCGATGTCTCCCGGGCACAGCCAACGCCACCGCTGCAGAGCGACCAAACCGCGGTGCTGGAGCTGATGCGTCACGAACGGAGCGCGCAAGCGCTGGCGTTGCTACGTCAACGTCAACACGGCGAGACACGCAGTCCGGACACGCGCTTGTTGGAAGCGGCACTGCTACTGCAGCAAGGTGACACCGAACATGCCGAGGAAGAATGCCGACGCTTGCTCGCGCTGGACGAGCTCAACGCCGGCGCGCACTACATCCTGGCCCTGTGTGAAGAGCGGCGCGGGGACCTGGAGCAAGCGCTGCGGCATGACGAGACCGCCGCGTACCTGGATCCCTCGTTCGCCATGCCCCACGTGCATCAAGGCCTGATGTTGCGCCGCGCCGGGCGCGCTGCGTTGGCGAAGAAGGCGCTGTCACGCGCGCACACGTTGCTTGACACCGAGGACGCCGCCCGGCTGATCTTGTTCGGCGGCGGTTTCGACCGCGATGCGCTGAAGATCCTATGCCGCGCCGAGCTCGCAGCCGTCGAGGTGATCCGTGAGTGAGATCCAAAGCCTCGAGGCCCGGCTCCAACAGCTGCGCGATGCGTTTGACGAATCGTTCGCGCACGAAGCGACACGCAACACCGCTGACGCGATCGACATGCTTGAGATCAGCGTCGGCAAGGAACGATTCCTCGTTCGCGTGTCGCACGTACGCAACGTCCACGCAGCACGCCCGATCGCCAAGCTCCCCACCGACAGCATGAGCCTGCTGGGTTTGGTGGGCCTGCGCGGCGCCATCGTCGCTGTACATGATCTCGGCGCGCTGCTCGGCGTGACGACCGACCGCAGCGCACCCTGGTTGCTGGTGGCACGACAAGCTCCGATCGCGCTGGCGTTCCAAGGCTTGGAGCGTCACCTGAAAGTCCGCACCGACGCCTTGCTCTCGTCACCGGATCAGCGCGTGCGCGGCGCTGAGGCCGCATTCGACGACGGCACACGTCGCACTGTCATCGAGATCGATCACGTGGTCGCGCAGCTGCTGGCGACTCCATCCGTCCATGAAAGGGACAAGACCCATGGGGAATGACATGACATTTGGCCGCAAGGTGGGGCTCGGCTTCTTGGTCGCAGTGTTGTTGACGACCGCGATCGGCATCACGGGCACGTACGCGCTGTCGCGCGCGATCGCCTCCAAAGACGAGGTGATTCACCTGTCGACCAAGCTCCTGGTCGCGTGCCAACAGCTCGAGACGTTGGCTGAGCGCTGCATCGCTACGCACCGCGGCTACTTGCTCACCGGCGAGGACGGCTACGAGCACGAACGCAACGAGGCGCGAGACGCATTCTTGTCGACATTGCGTGACATTCGTTCCAGCGCGCCGCATGCAAGCGGCGAGATCGACGCGACCAGCGCCGCATTCGATCGCTACATGACGATCGGCGACGAAGTGATCGAAGCACGCAAGCAGAACGCCGATGCCGCCATGCTTCGCGCCATGCACGTTGGGGAGCTGCGCACGCGCCGCAAGGAGCTCACACGTGCGATCGACGCGCTGGTAGCGCTCGAGACCAGGACCCTCAGCGCGCTAAGGACCGAGGCAACACGCGCCGCCGAAGCGGCCAGCACCCTGCTGATCACGATGGCCGTGATCGCGGTGATCCTGTGCGCGGTGATCGCCGTGATGTTGACGCGCACGCTCGGTCGCCAGATTGGCAGCGCGGTGGGACAGATCCAGAGCTCCTCCGCCGAGCTGCAAGCCGCCGCCAATCAACAAGCCATGGGCTCACGCGAGCAGGCCACCGCCGTCACCGAGATCGCCACCACGATTCAGGAGCTCCTCGCCACCTCTCGCCAAATCGCCGACAGCGCGCAGCGAGTCGCCCAGATGGCAACGCAGGCCACGACGGCGGCCTTGGGCAGCGAGGGGACGGTCTCGAAGGCGCACGACTCGATCCTGAGCATCCAACGCCAGACCGATCAGATCGTGAGCCACATGCTGGAGCTGGGACGCAAATCGCAGCAGATCGGAACGGTGCTGGAGATCGTGTCGGAGCTGGCGGAGCAGACCAACATCCTCGCGATCAACGCGACGATCGAAGCGAGCCTTGCCGGCGAAGTGGGCAAGCGCTTTGGTGTCGTGGCGGACGAGATTCGCAAGCTCGCCGATCGCGTCACCGGCTCCACCAAAGAGGTACGCAGCCTGATCGACGACGTTCGCGCAGCCGTCAACACGACGGTGATGGCGACCGAGACCGGTGCCAAGACCGTCGACGCGGGCACCCGTCAGTTCTCCGACGTGACCGGCGCGCTGGTGCACATCAAGGGCTTGGTCACGACGACGCACGAAGCTGCGCGCGAGATCGAGCTGTCCACCAAGCAACAGGCAACCGCGGTGGAGCAGGTAAGCGCCGCAATTGTCAGCGTGGGCCAGGCCACCCGAGAGGTCGAAGCCAGCTCGACCCAAACCATGCAGACCGTATCGCAGCTCGCCAAGCTCTCGACCGAGCTCTTGCGCGTGGTCCGACCGGAGGCGACGCGCGGCGCATGACGCAGGATCCGTACCGCTACTTTCGCATCGAAGCAGCCGAGCTGTTGGAGCGCATCGGCCAAGCCCTGCTCGATCTCGATCGCGGGACGGCTCCCGGCGAACGCATGCCCGCTTTGCTTCGCCAGTTGCACACACTGAAGGGCGCCGCGCGCGTAGTGAAGCTTTCGGTGATCGCCGACGCTGCACATCGCATGGAAGACGAGCTCGCGCCCTATCGAAATGAAGGCACCGTGCTCAGCCGCGATGTGATCGATCGCCTGCTTGCACAGGCGGATGAGATCGGGCGGCACGTCAAAGCGCTCGACCAGGCGGCCGCAGCCACCACGTCCCCACAAACGCGTATCGTGGAGCCCACACCGGCGACGATCTCGATCGGTCGCCAGGACACAAGCGAAGTGGACGCGTTGCTGGAGCACATCGACGGCGCGGTCGCCACGCTCGCCACCACCACACCGGTGTTCTCGGACCTGTCCGCGTTGCGCGCACGGATCGAGCTCTTGGTGCGGCAGATCGCAGCGCCCAGCCGCGATGTACAACGGCCCGTCGGCGCCGAGCTGCATGGACAAGCGCGGCGCATCGAAGAGCTCTCACGCGCGATCGAAGATGCATTCCGGGATCGGGTCGACCAAATGGAGCGCGACTTGGCGGAAATCCGCACCGCCGCTGAAGCCATGCGCCTGATCCCGGCACGCCGACTGGTCAGCGCGTTGGAACGCGCAGCCCGGGACACTGCGCGAAGCCTCGGCAAGGACGTCGTGTTGCAGTCCACGGGCAGCGATGTGCGCCTGGATGGCGACGTCTTGCTCGCGGTGCAGGAAGCCCTGGTCCAGGTGGTCACCAATGCCGTCGTCCACGGCGTGGAAACCCCGGCCGAGCGCACGCGCGCGGGCAAACCAGCCATCGGCACGATCCTGCTGGACGTGAAGCGCATCGGCGGACGCGTCGTGTTCACGTGCCAAGACGACGGACGCGGGCTCGACGTGGACGGCGTGCGACACGCGCTGCACGACAAGGGGATCCACGCGCCTTCCGCCGATGACGTCGCGCAGATGCTCGCGCTGCTGCCGGGAACCGGCGTCTCGACCGCTACGCAGGTGACACACAGCGCGGGACGCGGTGTGGGGCTCGATGTGGTGCGCGATGTGGCGACGCGACTCGGCGGCACGCTGCGGATTCACACCGATCGGGGCCTCGGATTCCGCGTGGAGCTCGATGTCCCCTTGAGCGTTGCGTCCTTCGATGCGCTCGGCGTCGAGGCTGTCGGTGTGCCGGCGCTGTTGGCGATGGAATCGATCCTGCGTTGCGAACGCCTCGGCGAGCGGGCGGTGACGCAGACCGACGACGGATACGCGATCGCATTTCAGGGGCGGATGATTCCGTACGTCCCGCTGGCTGCGTTGTGGACGAGCGACAGGGCGCAACACGAACGCAGTCGCGCGGTGCTCGTGCTTGCGACGAACAGCGACCCCATCGCGGTCGGCGTGGAACGACTGCGGGGAAGTCGCCCGGCGACGATGCGCCCGCTGCCACCTGGCGCGGTGTCGTCGCCCGCGATCGCTGGCGCCAGTCTGGACTCACTCGGCAATCCGGTCGTGGTGCTCGATGCCAACGGTATGGCCCAGCTCGTGCGCGTCTATCGACCTGGCAGGCACGCAACATCGCGCGCCGTGCACCGCGTGCTCGTGATCGACGATTCACTGACGACGCGCATGATGGAGCAGAGCATCCTGGAGTCAGCGGGTTATCACGTCGACCTGGCCGTCTCCGCGGAGGACGCCCTGGCGCGCTTGGAGCGCGAGTCGTACCACCTGTTTCTCGTCGATGTGGAGATGCCGGGCATGGACGGCTTCTCGTTCGTTGCCCAAACGCGCGCCGATCCGCGACTGCGGCACATTCCAGCGGTGCTCGTGAGCTCGCGCAGCCATCCGGAAGATCTGGCGCGTGGCACGGCGGTTGGCGCGTCCGGTTACATGATCAAGAGTCGCTTCGATCAGCGCGAGCTGCTGTCGTTGATCGAGAGGCTGATCACCGCATGACGCCGATCCGCGTGTTGATCGTCGACGACTCACTCACGGTCCGAAAGCGACTGAGCGAGCTCCTGTCCGAAAGCGGCGAGTTCGTCGTGGTCGCCGAAGCGCACGATGGACGCGAAGCGATCGCCCTGTGCATGCAACATCGCCCGGATGTCGTCACGATGGACATGGCGTTGCCGGTGATGAGCGGGCTGGCCGCAACCGAATACATCATGGCGCATTGTCCGACGCCGATCCTGATCGTGTCCGCGTCCTTCAACCGTGGTGATGTCTTCAAGACCTACGATGCGCTCGCGGCGGGTGCGGTCGACGTGTTCGAGAAGCCAAGCGGCAACGAGATCAATGACGCCTGGGAGAGCGCGCTCTTGTCAGCGCTGCGTGTGGTGTCGCGCGTTCGCGTGATCACTCACCGCCGTGCACGGACCGTCACACCACCTATCCCCGCTCCCGAGCGTCGTGTCGGCATCGGCACGCCGGCTCTGGTCGCCATTGGCGCGTCGACAGGTGGACCCAGCGCAGTGGTCAACGTGCTGCGCGCCTTCCCACGCGAGGCACGGCAGCCGGTCCTGCTCGTCATTCATCTGAGCGCAGCCTTCGCGTCGTCCTTCGCCGACTGGCTGGACGCGCAGCTCGATCGACCGGTGCGGTTTGCCAAGGACGGCGAAGCGCTGACATCGATCCAAGGTGAGATTCGACTCGCGCCCGCCGACGCGCACATGGAAGTGATCGATCAAGCGTTGCGCATCCAGCGCGGACCCGAGCGCCACAGTTGTCGCCCATCGGTCGACGTGCTGTTCGAGTCGATCGCGCGCAATGGTGCGCCGCGCACGGTGGCCTGCTTGTTGACAGGCATGGGCCGCGATGGTGCCGCGGGTTTGCTCGCGTTGCGCCGGGCCGGCGCGTACACCATTGCCCAAGACGAAGCGACATCGGTGGTGTACGGAATGCCGCGGGAAGCCGCTGCGCTCGACGCCGCCGATCGCATCTTGCCGCTGCCTGAGATCGGCCCTGCGCTCGGCGCGCTTTGCGTGCGAGGTCCTTCGTGAAGCCGGCCGCGTTGATCGTCGATGACAGCCTCACCGTGCGCATGGACCTCGCCGATGCGCTGAGGGCTGCGGGCTTTCGCTGCACCGTCTGCGACACTTTGGCGAAGGCGCGCGCAGAGCTCGGGCGGGCGACGCCGGACGTGGTGATCCTCGACGTGGTGCTACCCGATGGCGACGGTGTCGATCTGCTGCACGAGATTCGCGCGCAACATGGGGCCACGTTGCCCGTGTTGATGCTCTCCTCCGAAGCCGAGGTGCGAGACCGCGTTCGTGGTCTGACGATGGGCGCAAGCAAGTACGTTGGAAAGCCCTACGACACCGCGTTCGTGGTGGCGCTCGCAGGTGAGCTCACACGCGCCAAGCGCGACACCCACGCACGTTCGCGTCCGGTCCTCGTGATCGACGACAGCTTGACGTTCCGCCGCACGCTCGCCGACCTTCTGGCGACCGAGGGCCACGACGTGGTGACGGCAGAGAATGGCGAGGAAGGCCTACGCCTCGCGAGCCGTCATCGGCCCGCCGCCATCTTGGTGGACGGTGTTCTGCCCGGCATCGACGGACCGACCGTGATCCGACGCATTCGGCTCGACAGCGCCTTGCGCGGCATTCCATGCATCCTGCTCACGGCGGCCGAGGCAGCGGAGGTCGAGTTGCACGCGCTGGACTCCGGCGCCGACGCGTTCGTGCGCAAAGACCAGGACCTCAGCGTGATCTTGGCCAAGGTGCGCGCAGCGATCCGGAATGCGGCGGTGGTCGCAGACGATGCGACCGCACCCCTGTCGATCTCCAAGCGCATCCTCGCCGTCGATGACAGCCCGACGTTTCGAGCCCACATCGCCACCGCGTTGCAGGCGGACGACTACGACGTGATCGTGGCCGAGTCGGCGGAGCAAGCGCTCGAGCTGCTCGCCGTGCAACCCGTCGATTGCATACTGCTGGATGTGGTGATGCCCGGCATGGACGGCAAGGAAGCCTGCGCGCGGATCAAGGCGTTGCCGGCGCTGCGCGACGTGCCCGTGATCGTGCTGAGCGCCCTCGACGATCGCGCCTCGATGATCGACATGCTGGCAGTCGGCGCCGACGACTACATCGAGAAGTCCGCCGAGCTTCCGGTGCTCAAGGCGCGTGTCCGTGCGCAGTTGCGGCGACGTCAGTTTGAAGAAGAGACGCGACGGGTGCGCGAACGACTCTTGCGCAGTCAGCTCGAAGCGGCCCAGGCCCACGCCGCACGTGAGCTGGCGGAGACGCGCGCTGCGTTGGCGGGGGAGCTCGAGCGCAAGAACCACGACCTGGTCGAAGCGATGCGCGAGCTACGCGACACACAGGGGCAGCTGGTGCAGTCGGCCAAGATGGCTTCGCTCGGCAGCCTGGTGGCGGGAGTGGCGCACGAGATCAACAACCCGCTATCGTTCGTGATCAGCCACGTGGAAACGGCGCGCCGCAACCTTGCATGGATCGCCGACGACGCGGAATCGCAGCTCAGCGCGCCCGCAGCAGAGCGCTCGCAACGGGCACAGGATCGCCTGCGCGAGATCTCACTGGGTCTCGACCGCATGCGCGATCTGGTGGTGAAGCTACGAACGTTTTCCCGTCTCGACGAGGGTGAGCGCAAGCGCGTGAGCGTGCGCGAGTGCGTCGTGTCGCTCTTGACCATCCTGCAACACCGGTGTCGCGGCCGGATCGCCGTCAACACCGCGTTTGGCGAGCCCGATCAGCTCACGTGTTATCCGAGCCTGCTCACACAAGCGATCATGAACGTGGTGGCCAACGCGATCGACGCGATCGAAGGTGAAGGCACGATCGACATCACCACGGGCGCCGAGGGCAACGACTACGTGATCACAGTGCGCGACACCGGACCCGGCATCCCGCTGGAGCTGCGCGATCGGATCTTCGACCCATTCTTCACCACCAAAGGCGTTGGGGAAGGTACCGGCCTAGGACTGTCGATTACCGACTCGATCGTACGGAAGCATGAAGGCACACTCACGGTGAGCGATGTCGTTCCCCACGGCGCGCAGGTCACGATTCGTTTGCCGATGACGGCCTTGTAGGAAAGGAGAACGTTGCGGAAATGGGTGCGGCAGCAAAACAGCGTGTGCTCTTGGTGGATGACGAGCCTCAGGTCCTCGTGGCGTTGGAGGATCTGCTGTCCGAGCAATTCCAAGTGCTGACGGCGGAGTCTGGCGAGCACGCGTTGGCGTTGCTCAAAGGCCAAGAAGACGTGGCGGCGATCGTGACCGATCAGCGCATGCCACATATGAACGGCGATGAGCTGCTCGCCCAGATGGGACCCGAGAACGACGCCTCTCGCATCATGCTGACCGGTTACGCGGACCTGGGTGCCGTGATCCGCGCCGTCAACGAGGGGCGCATCTTCGCGTACGTCACGAAGCCGTGGAATGGCGACGACCTCAAGGTGAAGGTTCAGCAAGCCGTCGATCGCTTCCGTCTCGGGCGCGAGCTCGCGGCCGAACGTGAGGCGTTGCGCCGCAGTGAATCGCGTCTGCAACGGCAAACCTCTCTGCTCAATTCAATCCTCAACAGCATGGAAGAAGGCGTGGTCGTGGCGGCCCGGAGCGGCGCGTTCCTCGTCTTCAACGAGCAGGCGGCACGCATCCTGGGAAAGCGCGGCGATGACATGAATGCCGCGCGCTGGGCACAAACCTTCGGCTTGTACCTGTCGGACCAGATCACGCCCCTGCCGCGTCACATGGATCCGTTGAGCCGCGCGTTGGAGGGAGAAGAGCTGGCCGAGCTGGAGCTGTGCGTCCGCAACGACAAGGTGCACGACACGGTGGTGGCCGTGACGGCCGCCCCGCTGCGCGACGAAGCCGGCACGCTCACTGGCGGCGTGGTCGTGCTTCGTGACGTCACGGAGCAACGGTCCCTGCAGCAGATGCTGACCCAGTCGCAAAAGATGGAAGCGATCGGTCGTCTGGCCGGCGGCGTCGCCCACGACTTCAACAACCTGTTGGTCGTGATCGACAGCTATAGCGACTTGGTGATGCGCACATTCCCCGAAGGTGACGAGCGGCGCGAAGACATGGACCAGGTGATGGCGGCATCCAAGCGCGCTGCCGGCCTGACCAAGCAACTGTTGGCATTCAGCCGCCGGCAGATGATCCAGCCAACGTCTGTGCGTCTGAACGATGTCGTCAGCGGCGTCGAAAAGATGCTCAAGCGCGTGATCGGTGAGCACATCGACCTGAGCACGGATCTCGCGATCGACCTCGCATTCGTGCGCGCGGATGTGGGCCAGCTGGAGCAAACGATCCTCAACCTCACCGTCAACGCGCGCGACGCCATGCCCGAGGGCGGTTCGCTCCGGTTGCGCACGACCAACGTCGTCGTGGGCGCGGGCGACATGCTTGGCGTGTCCCCCGGTCATTACGTCGCGCTGGAAGTGACCGACACCGGGGTCGGCATGAGTCCGGACGTGCAACGACGCATCTTCGAGCCCTTCTTCACCACCAAGGCGCCGGAGAAGGGGACCGGCCTCGGTCTTGCGACGGTGTACGGCATCGTGCAGCAGAGCCGCGGTCACATTTCGGTACGCAGCGAGGTCAACGTCGGTACCACCTTCACCATCTTGTTGCCGGCGCTCGACCACGCGATGCCAACGGAAGCGTCGAGACACCCGACTGAGGTGCCCGCCGCGGGCACCGGAACGATCCTGCTCGTGGAAGACGACGACGCGGTACGACGGGTGTCGGTGCGCGTGCTGCGCCAATCAGGTTATCGCGTGCTGGAAGCCCGACGCGCCCAGGACGCGCGGGAGCTCTGTGCCCAAGAAGGCAACGCGATCGATCTGATCCTGGTCGACGTGGTGATGCCTCAGACCAGCGGACCGAAGTTGATCGCGGAGCTGTCTGCCATCTACCCGCGCATGCGCGTGCTGTACATGTCCGGCTACAGCGAGGAGGCGGTACAGGTCGCTGCCGACCCTGCGCTGCAGTCGCAGTTCCTCGAGAAACCGTTCTCACCGGACACCTTGCTGTGGAAGGTGCGCACGGCGATGGCGACGCAGCCCTGACGCGGTCACTCTTCCGCTCGCGCGATCAGCCTGCGTGACGCCCTTGCGCAAGCTGCAAAACGCCATGCACCTTCGACAACAGGTTGTCCGGGGTGAAGGGCTTCTGCATGAAGTGCGATTGGAGCGCGGGATCGGCCGACATGTGGACCGCTTCTTCGCTGTAACCGGACATGTACAGCACGCGCATGCGCGGATGACTCGGCGACACCTCTGCCACAAAGCGTGGCCCGCTGATCTGCGGCATCACCACATCGATCAACAGCAGATCGATCGCGCTGCCCTCGCGCGCAAGGATCGCCCGTGCCTCCGGCGCGCGCGACGCCTCGAGCACCCGGTAGCCCGCGTCGCTCAGAACGCGAAGCGCGACTCTCCGCACCGCGTCATCGTCTTCGAGCAACAAGATCGTGCCCGTGCCCGTTCCGAAGCGCTGATCGCGTTCCTTGTCGGCCTCCGACGCGAGCGGCGCCGCCGATGCGGGAAACACGATGGAGAATGTGGTGCCGACGTTGACCTCGCTGCGCACCGAGATATGACCGCGGCTCTGCTTGACGATGCCGTACACCGTCGCAAGACCGAGGCCCGTCCCCTTCTCCGGCGCCTTGGTGGTGAAGAAGGGCTCGAAGATTCGCTTCTGGATCTCCGCGCTCATGCCCGTGCCGGTGTCAGAGACCTCAAACATCACGAACTCCTCGCTGAGGTCACCGGACACGTCGAGCATGCTCGCGGCAGCGCCGTTGAGGTTGGCCGTACGCAGGCGAATCTTGCCGCCTTCCGGCATCGCATCGCGCGCGTTGACCGTGAGGTTGAGGATGATCTGCTCCAGCTGGCCCACGTCTGCGCGCACGGGACGCAAGTTGGGCTCTAGCTGCGTGCAGAGCTCGATGTTCTCGCCGATCACGCGCTTGAGCATCTTCTCGACGCTACTGACCACGTCGTTGAGCGATACGATCGTGGGCTGGATCATCTGACGTCGGCTGAACGCCAACAGTTGCTTGGTCAGCGCAGCAGCGCGCTTGGATGCCGCCATCACTTGCTGCAGATCTTCGCGGCGCTGATCGTCGCCACTGAAGGTGCGCGCCACGAGCTCGCTGTAGCTGTCGATCACGACCAACAAGTTATTGAAGTCGTGCGCGATGCCGCCGGCCAGACGACCGATCGCCTCCATCTTTTGCGACTGTGAGAGCTGTTGTTGGAGCATGCGCTGCTCCGTGACGTCGCGAAGCACGACCACACCACCCGCGATCTGACCGTGCTCGTCCTTGAGTGGTGCACCCGTGACGGCGACCACCGCGTCCTCGCGGCCTTTGTCGCGGACGTACAGCTCCTGCTCGGAGATCTGGTCGCCGCTGATCGCGCATGCGAGCGGATCGACGTGCTCCGGCAAACGTGTGGCGCGATCCGAAAGAAACAGGCCGAAGTGATCGGCCCAGCTCGCTGCAGACACCCCGGCCACGGACTTGCCGAGGATGCGCGCCGCCTGCGGGTTGAACATCAGGAAGTCACCGGCACGATCGGCAACGACCACGCCCTCACCCATGCTGTTGAGGATGGAGTTCAAGAGCGCGGTCTGACGCTTCAGCTGAGCTTCACTGACGCGCAGAGCTTCATCTGTTTGGATGCGCTCGGTGACGTCGCGCGAGATGCCCACGAGGCCGACGATCTGACCGCTCCGATCGCGGATCGGCGCGCACGTTCGCGAGAACCAGTGCGTCTTGCCATCCCTCACGATGCCCCGAACGCGATCGACGATGGCGTGGCCACTGTCCATCACGAAGCGTTCGTCGGCTTGCTCAGCTTCGGTCTGCGCAGCCATCGGCAGATCCTCGAGCCGGCACCCCACGAGATCGATCGGATCTGTCAATCCCGCCTGCAGGGCAGCGCCGATGTTCGCGCGAATGAAGCGACCCTCCCTGTTCTTGAAGTAGATCGCGTCGGGAATGTTCTCCATCAGGTTGTGAAGCAGCTTTCGCTCCGAAGCGAGCTCGCGCGACAACCGAAATCGATCGACACCCTGGCGAACCTTCGCCCTCAGGTCATCGCCGTTCCAGGGCTTCGTGATGTACGCGAAGATGCGGCCTTCATTGACGGCGCGCGTCACGGCGCCCAGATCGGCATAGCCCGTGAGCAGGATGCGGCTTGCATCGTGCGTCGGTGTCAGCTTGGCCAACAGCTCGTCGCCATTCATGCGCGGCATGCGCTGATCGGTCACGATCGCCGCGACGTCGCGCTCACGCTCCAACAGCGCCAGCGCACGCTCGCCGGAGTCCGCCTTCAACACCGAGAACTGATCCGACAGAAGGTCTTCGAGCGCGACCAGCATCTGCGGCTCGTCGTCGACCAACAGCACTTGCTGCTTCGCCGCTGCGAACATTTATCCCCCCTTCGTGGCCAAACGTCCGCGCCTCGCTCGAATTAACGCCCTGTGACTCACGCGGCCCCCGTGCGCACTGGCTCTCACTGTCTTCTAAGGCGTCGAGCGACCGCCGTAAGCCGGAACCTCAAGCAAGCACGGCGATTCGAGGTTGGTTCTGCAGTCTGGTGAAGTCAAGCCTTTGCCAGATCTCGACAAGGCGCATCCGTTGCGTACTTCCATGTGGTCACAGCCATGACCTTAGGACACCGAGTCGCCCGGCGTCAGCGGTAGCTCGATCGTCATGCGCGTGCCGCCGCCTTCGTTGTCTTCGATCACCAAAGAGCCACCGTGGCGTCGAACGATGCTGTAGGTGATCGACAGGCCGAGACCGGTGCCTTCGCCGACCGGTTTGGTCGTGAAGAACGGCTCCATCACGCGCTCTCGGAGCGCCTTCGGGATACCACTGCCGGTGTCGCTGACGCTGATGCTGAACCCACGCACGGTGCGACGTGTGGCGATCTTGATGCGCCCTGGTCCACCCAAGGAATCGAGCGCGTTGGCGATCAGATTCATCAGCGCCTGATTGAGCAGGCTCGGAAAGCATTCGATCTCATCCGCTTCGCAGAGGTCGAGGCTCAGCGAGACGTCGGGTGTCAGGCGATGCTGAAGGATCATCAGCACCGAATCGATCCCTTCCTTGATGCTCACGGTCATTCGTTCGCCCTCGTCGAGGCGCGAGAACGTGCGCAGCTTGAGCACGAGCTCCCGGATTCGATCGAGCCCAACGGTCGTTTCGGCGAGACGATCGCGCGCACGCGACCACGCATCCGGCACGCGTTCACGGATTGTCTCACCGAGCGCAGCATCGACGTTGTCCAGATCACGCCGAACAACGTCGAGGTGACTGAGCGAGAACGCCAGCGGGTTGTTGATCTCATGCGCGACGCCCGCGACCAGCTGACCGAGCGACGCCATTTTCGCGGCTTGAATCAGCTGCGCTTGTGTCGCGCGAAGCTCTTCGTAAGCGTCCGTCAGCGCCTTGAGGCCGTCTGCGACTTGTCGTCGTTTCTCGAAGAGCTCCAGGAAGACGCGTACCTTGCTGCGCAGGATCGCCGGATTGACCGGCTTGAAGAGATAGTCGACCGCGCCCGAGCCATAGCCACGCAGCTGGCTCTCTTCGCTCTCGTGAGTCGCTGTGACGAAGATGATCGGAATGTGCGCTGTGGTCGAATTCAGACGCGCGTGACGCGCGACCTCGTAGCCATCCATCCCCGGCATCTGCACGTCGAGCAGGATCACGGCGAACTCGTGCTTCAAGAGCAGACGCAGCGCCTCGTTGCCCGAGCTTACGAGGACCACTTCACATGGCATGCCATGCAACAGGGCATCGATCACCAGCAGATTGGCCTGCAGGTCATCCACGACCAGGACACGCGGTTGCTGCGCGATCGTCGACGTCATGGCTCCCCCCGATGCACAAAGCTACGTTCGCTCGAAATCACGTCGCGGACGAGCCCGTGGATCGTCGTCAGCAACAGCGGACCATCGACCGGCTTCGGATGGTAGACGCTGGCGCCGGCCTCGAGACAGCGCTCCCGCTCCCCCTTCATCGCCTTGGCGGTCAGCGCCACGATCGGCAACGCTGTGAAGCGTGCCTGCTGGCGGATCCGCCGTATCGCTTCGTAGCCATCGATCTCCGGCATCGTGATGTCCATCAGTACGCAGTGAAGCGTCGGATGCTGTTCGAGAGCCTCGAGGGCGGCGCGCCCGTTGTCGGCGGCCAGCACCTCTGCACCCTTGCTGCGCAGCAACGCCGAAAGCGCGTAGAGCGTGCGCATGTCGTCGTCGACCACCAGGATGCGCGTGCCAGCGAGCGAGATGCCGGCATCGGTGGCAGCGCGCGACAAGCGAAACAGTGACGAGCCATCCTTCACCTGCTGAACGAACAGATGCACCTCGTCGAGCAGTCGCTGCTGCGACGAACCGTCCTTCACGACCACGGCTTCCGCGTACTCCTCGAGCTGCCGGACCTCGTCGCGCGTCAGTGAACGACCGGTGTAGACGATGACCGGCGGCGTGTGGATGTCACTTCGTGCGCGCAGCGACGCCAAGAGCTCGAGCCCATCGATGTCGGGCAACCCCAGGTCCAGCAACATGCAATCGAATTGTTCACGTGCGAGCGCGCGGATCGCGTCAGTTGCATTCCGTACGTGCAAGGTCTGCAAGCGATCGTTTCCCAACAAGGCCACCACCGAGTGCGCTGCCGCCACATCATCTTCAACCACCAAGACGCGACTCCGAGCGCTCTCCATCACCGCCGCCAGCGCATGAACCATCCCGTGCAACTGCTCGCGCGACGTGGGCTTCACCAGGTAGCCCACTGCGCCCATCGCCAGGCCACGCCCGCTGTCGTCGAGCGCGGAGACAAAGTGCACCGGAATGGTCGCGGTCGCGGGATCGCGATGCAGCCGCTCCATCACGGTCCACCCATCGACATCAGGCAGCTTCACGTCCAGCACAATCCCGCGCGGCCGCCGTTCCGCCGCAAGCCGAAGGCCCTCCTCGCCGCTGTGTGCAATCGTGACGTTGAGCTCACGGGCGCGCGCGATGTCGGCCAGGATCTCGGCGAACGTCACGTCATCCTCGATGATCAACAGCAGATTGTTCTCGCCACGCGGCGGCGGGTCCGCATTTCGCGGCACGTTCGACGGGCGCACCGTGACGTTGGGGCGAGCAGGATTGGCCTTCGCCTCCGAGCGCCGCGGCAGGTAGCAAGTGAACGTGCTGCCTTTTCCAGGCGTGCTCTCCAAGTGGAGCTCACCGCCGAGCAGAGCGACGGACTCCCGCGCAATCGCAAGCCCCAGACCAGTTCCGCCGTAGCGCCGATCAGTCTTCGACTCCAGCTGCTCAAACGGAAGAAACACCGTCTCCTGCGCTTCGAGCGGAATGCCGATGCCCGTGTCCGACACCGCGAATGCAATGGTGTCGCTCACCGACAGATCGCTTTGCTGAAACGTCACCGGCGCCGTTGGCGGACCGATATGAAGCCTGACGTGGCCGGCGGTCGTGAACTTGATCGCGTTGCCCAGCAAGTTGATCAACACCTGCTCCACACGCCGGCGATCGGTGTCGATGGTGTCGGGCAGCCCCGGAGCGAGCGTGGCATCGAACGTGAGCTGCTTCTGTGCAGCGACCGCCGAGAACATGCGCTTGGCTTGCTCGATGAACGACGAAAGCGGAACAGGCTCCACGTGCACACCCTGTTTGCCCGACTCGATCTTCGCGAGGTCGAGCACCTGATTGATCAGGCTCATCAGGTCCTTGCCGGCGCCGTGAATGGTTTGGCAGTACTCGACTTGCTTCGCGGTCAGGTTCTGCGAGGTGTTCTCAGCCATCAGCTGCGACAGCAGCAGCATGCTGTTGAGCGGCGTTCTCAGCTCGTGCGACATGTTGGCGAGGAACTGAGACTTGTACGAGCTCACCTTCGCCACTTCGTCGGCTTTCTTCTGGACTTCACGGTTGGCCACGTCGAGCGCTGCGTTCTGTGCGTGCAGCTCCGCGCGCTGAGCTTCCAACGCTTCGTTCACTCGCTGCAGCGCATCCTGTTGCGCACGCAGCTCGGCGTTGTTGCGGCGCAGGTCCTCTTGCGAGCGCGCCAAGCTCGCCGCCATTTTGTTGGCTTCGAGCGCGATCGTGCCGAGCTCATCGTCGGTCGCGATTGGAATCGGCTGCGCCAGCTCGCCCGTGCCAAAACGGGCAAAGCCGGTCGCCAACGCGCGCACGCCTTCAAGCAGCGTCCGACTCACCCAGAACGCAAGCGCGATCACCAGCACCAGCGCGCAGATACCCACCAACAGATTCACCGAGCGCGCCGCTGCTGAGGCATTGCGCACCGCCGCGAACGCCGCCGTGAGATCGCCATGCTCGAACCTCACCGCATGATCGAGCGCCGCCGCGAGCTGACGCTGCAAGTCCTGCATGCGCGCGACTGGCGCTGCAAGCGTCTCACCCGTTTCGCCCGCGATCAGCCGACGAGAGACGTCGTGCGCAACCACGTAGTAGGCCTCCAACCGCGTGCGCAGCGCCATGGAGTCGTCCGGATCAAGCGCGGCACCCGCGCGATCGATCGTCTGAAAGATCTGCTGCTTCAGGTCACCGACCGCGTGCAATGCCTCAAGATCCTGCGCGGCAACGGCGTCCTGCATCGCGCGCTGCATCCGCGCCACTTCGCCTTCGAGACGCGGACCAAACGCCAATTTGGGGACGAGACGGCCCTCGAGCTCTGCGAGCGTCGCGCGCTGACGTTCGTTGGTCGCGACGCCGAACGCGACGACCGCCACGAACGCCAAGGTGGTCGTGGTCGCGATCAACATCAGCTTGCTCGACACGGTCAGACGCACACGTGCCCTTCCCCCTCAGGCATGCCGCCACTGCGCGGCGTCCGTCCTAGAATGCCATCCCTCAGCGCTCCGCGATCACGCGTTCATGCACCCACGTGTGATCGACGATCTCCTCGATGATGCGACAGGACGCTTGACACTTGCGGCGCGCGAGCAAAACAATCGACGCGCGATGGGGCGATATCGGGGGGATATCGGTGGTGCCACGGCGTGGCATGCGGCCGCGATGGCTGCGGCGATCGGTCTGATCGGCGTGCAGCGCGTCGACGCCCAAGCGGCCGATCCGAGCGTGCCGCCAGTTGCGCCCACGGCGAGGCCAGCATCACCCATGGCGGATACCGCCCCTACCACGCTGACCACGCCACCGACTGCGGAACCGACTGCGGAACCGACATCCATGCCAGGCGCCATCGTGGTCGAGCCGATCGACGCGGTCGCAGTCGAGCCAACGCCGCCAGTCGCTACACCAGCGACGATTGACTCGGTGTCCGAAGAGCACGCGCCGGAGCTGACGGCTCAGCTCGAAGAAAACCCCTTCGTGTTTCACGGCTTCGTGAGCCAAGGCTTCATGCTCAGCACCGGCAACAACTACCTCGCGCACACCCGCGGCGGGAGCTTCGAGTTTGCCGAGGCGGGCTTCAACGTCACGAAGTACCTGACCGACGACCTGCGCGTGGGCATTCAGCTCTTCACGCGCGATCTCGGTCCGATCGGCAACTACGAAGCGAAGCTGGACTGGTTCTACTTGGACTACCGCTTCGCCGATTGGCTCGGCGTCCGCGCCGGGCGAACCAAGCTTCCGTTCGGTCTCTACAACGAGGTCAATGACGTCGACGCAGCGCGGGTGTCAGTGCTGTTGCCCCAGGCGATCTATCCGATCACCAACCGCGACCTGCTGCTCGCCCAAACCGGCGCAGAGCTCTACGGCTATGTGTCGCTGGGCCCCGCGGGCGCTCTCGACTACCGGCTCTACGCAGGCACGATCTACGCGGACACGCCAAAGGACAAACCACCGCTGCACGTGGAGGAGTTCACCGCGCCGTACGTCGCGGGCGGACGCGTGCTTTGGGAAGCGCCACTGCCCGGGCTACGGCTGGGCGTCAGCTACCAACGCCTGCGGTTCGACACCAACTACTCGCTGCAGCCTGGCGCGCCACCCCTGTTCGAGGGTCTCGCACGCGTCAAGCTGCCCTTCCGTCTGTGGCTGGCGTCGGTCGAATACGACCAACACGATTTGCTGCTTGCCGCCGAGTACGGACGCTGGAGCGCGGACATCACAAGCAACATCCCGTTGCTGTTGCCGCCGGACACGATCACCAACGAACGCTTCTACGTGATGGCGGCGTATCGCGTCGCCGAATGGCTGGTTCCGGGCACGTACTATTCCGTGCTGTTCCCGAACGTCGAGCGTCGCAAGGGTCGCGAGAACTACCAGCATGACGTCGCGGTCACACTGCGCTTCGATCTCAACGCGCACTGGATCGTGAAGTTGGAGGGACACTTCATCCACGGCACGACGGACCTCGACCCTGCGCTCAACGACGAAGAGACCCTGAGCACGCAGCAGAAGAACTGGACCTTCTTCGTGGCCAAGACCACGGCTGTGTTTTGATCGTCATGAATCACGTCACCCACACCGCCATGTTCCGACGCAAGCGCGCTGCGATCCGCACGCGCGCGACGACGTGGCTCATGCTCATGGTGGCGATCGGGTGGATCGCGGGCGTCGGTTGGGCGAACGCATCGCGTGCGGCGACGCACGGCTATCGTGTGGTGGTGCATCCGGCATCCTCGGTTGACTCGGCCAACCGCCGTTTCCTCACAGAAGTGTTCCTCAAGAAGGTCACGGCCTGGCCGGACGGGACGAAGACGTATCCGATCGATCTGCGTCAGAGCTCCGGTGTGCGCGAGCGTTTCAGCAACGACGTCCTTGGACGCTCCGTCAGCGGCATCGGGCACTACTGGCTGCAAGTGATCTTCGCTGGTCGCGGTGTACCGCCGCCGGAGCTGGGCTCGGAGGACGAGGTCGTGCGCTTCGTGCTCACGCATCGCGGCGCAGTGGGGTACGTGTCGGAAACGACCGATCTACGCGGGGCAAAAGTTCTGTCACTGCGATGATCTCGCGCAACGCCACGACACACACGGGGACGGCAACGTTCGAACCATGCAGTTGAAAACCACCTGTCTAGTCACCACTCTCGCGCTCGCCCTGACCACGTCCGCTGCGGCCCAAACCTCGCCTTCACCCGCACCGACGACTCCGGTCACGCAGCCAGCGCCCGTCGTTCCACCAGCACCGATTGCACAAGCAGCACCGCAGCCCGCGCCGTCGCGGAGCACCTTGTCGCCACTGAGCACGGCCGGGCTCACGATGTTTGGCCTCGGATACATGCCGAGCTTGGCGATCGGTGTCGGCTACCTCGTCATCATCTATCCGTTCCAGTACCTGATCTCCGAGAACAATCCGGAGCCCGCGCTGCTGTGGCTGATGGTGCCAGCCGTCGGACCGTTCTTCGGTGCGCGCACTGAGATCCTGCGCGGCGAGCACGGCTGGCAAGCGTTCTACGTCGGCCTCGGTGTGGTTCAGTCTGTCGGCCTGCTGCTGTGGGCCACCGCGTTGTTCGACGATCGCGACCCACCGCCCACGCCCGCGCCGCGCGCAGGCTTGCACCTAGGCATCGCCAACGGCGGACCCGCGCTCTCGATCACCTGGTAGCCGCGAGAAAACAAAGCGCGGTGAGCAGGACGGTGCGAGCCAGGTGCCTCGCAGTACCTGTTCCTCACGCGCGCTTCGGCACCTGCTCGCTGCGCAGTTACGGGTTGTAGAAGTAACAGCCCTCGGAGCCGTAGCCCTCGCCGGTGTAGGGCTCTGGGCACGAGCAGTAGTAGTAGCCATTGCCGTTGACGCACGCGTCCGGATCGTCGTCGCAGTCGTCGGTGTTGTCAGCGCACTCGTCGATGTCGACGCAGCTACCATCGCCATGACCGTCACCGGCGTAGCCGGAACCGCAATCGCAATCGAAGCCGCCCGTGGTGTTGATGCAGCTCGCTTCGACGAAGCTGTCGCAGTCGTGCGTGCCGAAGTAGCACTCGTCGAAGTCGTAGCAGCCCTCGGAGCCGTAGCCTTCGCCACCGTAACCGCTCGGACACTCACAGTAGTAAGAGCCGGTGGTGTTGATGCACGCGTCCGGTGACTCGCTGCAGTCGTCCGCGTTGATCGCGCACTCATCGAGGTCGATACAGCTGCCCGAGCCATGACCATCGCCGGTGTAGCCGGAACCGCAGTCGCAATCGAAGCCGCCCGTGGTGTTAACGCAGGTCGCCTCGGTCGACGGATCGCAGTCGTGCGTTCCAAGATCGCATTCATCGATGTCGGGGCATCCTTCCGAACCGATGCCCGTGCCCGAGTAGCCGCTCGGACATACGCACGTGAAGGCGCCGAGCGTATTGACGCACGCGTCTGGGAAGTCGCTGCAGTCGTCGCTGTTTTGCGCGCACTCGTCCACGTCGACGCAGGTCACGCCATCACCGCTGTAACCGGCGCTGCATGCACACGTGAACGATCCGATGGTGTTGCTGCAGATCGCGTTGGGGCTGCAGTTGTCCGTGCCCAACACGCACTCGTTGACGTCCGCACAGCCCGATGAGCCCACGCCGCTGCCGGCGTAGCCGGTCGGACACACGCAGGCGAAAGACCCCGGTTGGTTCACGCAAGCGTCGGGCAGACCGTCGCAGTTGTCGGTGTTCAGCGTGCACTCGTTGTTGTCAGTGCACGTCACGCCGTCGCCACTGAAGCCGGTCAAGCATGCGCAGGTGAAGCCACCGGGCGTATTGGTGCATGCCGCGTCCTCCGAACAGTTGTCGACGTTCAGCGCGCATTCGTCGTTGTCGACACAGGTGACGCCGTCACCGCTGAACCCGGGTAGGCACGCGCAGGTGAACCCGCCCGCACGGTTGGTGCAGGCGGCGTTGCTGCTGCAGTTGTCGGTGTTGAGGTTGCACTCATTGACGTCGCGACAACCGGTGTTGCCGACGCCGGTCCCCGAATAGCCGGAGGGACACACGCACGCGAAGCCACCGAGCGTGTTGACACACGCGTTCGGGCTGCCATCGCAGTTGTCAGTGTTCAGTGTGCATTCGTTGATGTCGGCACAGGTTAGACCGTTGCCGCTGTACCCATTGGCGCAGGCGCAGGTGAACGACCCTGGGGTGTTGGTGCAGACGCTTCCGCTCTCCGCGCAGTTGTCGATGTTGAGCGCGCATTCGTCATTGTCCGCGCACGTCACGCCGTCGCCGCTGTAACCGCTGT
>JACZCZ010152993.1_pt1 | contig 46436 bp, 35 predicted proteins | sample 8641811 | NCBI WGS metagenome assembly JACZCZ01 (sample SAMN15324610, study PRJNA640507) | soil metagenome | isolation source: intercropping peanut in the first line | place: China: Luxin town, Laibin City, Guangxi Province | collected 2019-07-25 | depth 10cm m | reverse complement strand
TTACCTCAGGAGCGTGACTGCCATCCCTGAAGGATTCAACCCGACCGTTGGCGGCGACCTTTACCTCAGGAGCGGCTGGCGCACGTCAACAAACAAGCCGGGTAAAATAAACACATCTAAAAACAAACTGCTATTTTGGAAAGATGGCCGCTTTGTTAAAGCGGACGGTATGTTTACTGAAGTCGTTTCCAAAAAAGGAAATTTGTATCGTGTTAAAAAAGTACACTCCCAAAAGGAATTTTACTTGGTAACCAATGGAGAAATTCACGCACATGGAGATACTGCTAGAAAAGCAAAGGAAGACTTTAAGTTTAAACTGACTGCTGAAAAACTAAAAAATGACCCAATCAAAGCAGACACTGTAATAAATATCAATTATTACCGGGTATTAACTGGAGCTTGCGAATTGGGGGTAAAAGACTGGATGAAAAGGAATAACATGACAAAAGATAGCTACACGGCGGCTGAATTACTCCCAATTCTCGAAAAGACAAATGCCTATGGGGTGGATAGGTTTAAACAGCTTGGCAGCTTCTAATTCTAAGACTATGGAAAAGTTAATATATTTATGGCCTGTAGCTATTGTGTTTATTTGTTTGTGGGTAAGATCAGCTACTAAGGGTGATAACTTTTTAAACCGATAAAACTGCAAGACCATGACCCCAATAAACAAACTGAAGTTAGCCCTCTTTCTTTATGTTGTTCTTTTGCCGGGTAGTATTGTGGGGGTAGCTTTAATTTTTGAATGGATAAACGGATAGAAAATGAACGCTGAAACAATAGAGGCTAAAATACTGGCTTTACAAAATGCTGCGGCCATGATTGAAAGTCATGGAGAAGAGGGAGGTATAGAACAAGAAGATTACGACGTAGATGTTGACCTTTATCTAAAGTACTGTAAAGTAGTAGCCAAAAGCCTTTATAAAGAAGCACACCGATTAAAATTAAAATTGGAACATAAAAACTCAAAACAATGAATACCAAATTCCACGTAGAAATACACGCAAGCAACCCAATCAATGAGATGATACTAGCAATGGTAGCAAATCACAACGAAGGGAAAACTGTCATCAATATTGAAGCCCTTACCGGGTATGTTCTTTGCAGAAATGCACAGTTTGCCCCGTCTGTAAATGTTAAATTTTCCCGAACAGGCGATGGCTGGCTGCATCTTTCTGAAAAAAATAAATTGTTCCTTTCGCTTGAGGAAAGGGCAATTATTGGGGAAGTAAAAGACGATATTACCCCGCTGGAAGTATTTCAGTCTCCCGGATTGGGTGGGTACAAATTGGATAATTATTGCCCAAATACTAATCATTAAACCCCATAGTTTTTTTTATGAATAATATAAAAGATATATGGGGGCCGTATATCGACGAAAACGGAACCCCTGTAAAAAGATCAAAGCAATCCTTCCCATACAACTATGATTCTTTTGTTCAATGGAGGGGAGGAACTAATGAAGAAATTAACGGGAGTTGTTATAGCGACCGGCTATTACAGTGGAACTATGAAAAATGCAGAACGTTAATGCAAAAACACTTCGGAGAATCAGGAGATTACTTTAGCCGCCGAAAACCAGAGGCGATAGAATCGTTTTTAAGAGAATATTTTGAAGACGACAGCCTGAGACTGATACTAATAATGGAACATTGTAATCAATCTACCGGATACCCTTTATGGAGTTTTGAATATCATACAAAAAAATAAAACAATGAAACACAACTTCACCCTTAGAAGGGATAATGCAGAACTTTTTAAGCAGCGGTTTATGAAACTGTTTGCCAAAACACCAGTTGTCGAATCGGACGCAAAGTATAACCTATGGGGAGAACTGAAGAAATTTGGGGTTGGAGACTTTGGGCCATCCAAGACGATGACAAGCACAATGATAGACCACCATGTAAGGTGGGATACTTACCCGTCGTTGCAAACATTAAAGGATAAATCAACTACAGGATTAATACTGCGACTCGGTTCGGATAGTTGTTATGTATTTTACTTCGGTCAAAAGTTCAGGATCACAGGGAATAGGGTTCGGGTTATTACCGAAACACCTTCTGCTTTTGACAAAATATTCCCTCGGCCTAAAAGCAGGTCAGTTTTCCGATCATCCAATATCACGCTTGAAAAAGATGAATCCGATTACCAACATGAAGAAATTTATTCTCAAATGTACTGGGACTCAGTTTCTGAGGAATATTAATTTTAATTAAAACAAAAAATGAAAAAACTATCAATCCTTGCAGTTCTAATCTGCATTTGCTCGGTTGCCTTAGCACACACCGTTACGCCTCTTTGCTATGCTGATGGGCGGTTTAAATTCTCAGGAACATCGTTCCCCGCCAATGGTAAAGTGAGGGTGACAATTGTTAACAGTTCCGGCAACCCTACGGGAGCATTCGATACGCTGTTTAATTCATCCGCTTCGGCGTTTACCTTCTCGGTTCCTAAGGCTGCATCGTCAAATGTAAGGGTGAGGGTACGGCACCAAAACAGCAGCGGAAACGTCCAATGGGAGGCTTTTGAATGGACAACAACAAAGTCATGCAATATCGTTACCCCGCTCAAATATTCATTGTTCAAAGTTGAAAAAGTGGGTGGCAACAAAGTGAGAGTACACCTTAAAATCCACGACGTTGCCAATGTCTCCCACATAAACATTCAGGTGTCATCCGATGGGGGTAAGGAATATAAAAACATTACAGTGATCTTACCCGATAACATAAAAACAGAACAGGAATTTATTGTTGATGTAAAAATTTAGCCATATGAAAATGCCTTCAATTTACGTAAACGACCCGCAGCCCGTACCGTGTGATGTGTGTGGTGATTTTATGGGTTACAAATACTCTGACATGATCCATCATCATTACACTTCGATGCACTTGCCTGACGGAAGCTATGAAATGGGGGCTTACGATGATGGAAATAATTATTATCGTAAATCTAGTACTCCATTTTGCTATAGCTGTAATGCAAAACTTAAGTTCAAACTAATTAGAAAACAACAAGAATCTGTTTAAAAAAATGAAAAAAATACTTCTCGCAGCCATTGTAGCCATTACTATCTTTAGCTGCACCAAAGACGAAACCTCCGTAGACACTACCCCAAAAGGACAGTTTACCTTCCGTGCCGAAGCTGTTAGTAATGATGGATGGGTAGACTATTCACCAACTGCAACAGTAAAATACTAAGACTATGGAAGAATCATTTAACTGGATAAAAACGGCGATAGAATCCTGTACAAATTCCTTTCACCTTAAATGCTGCCATGATCTTATAGAACTATACAGGCGAATGTATGGGGAAGGAGAACCTTATTGTTATCGTGATCTTCTAGCTTTCCTATGCGGAAAAGAAGTATCACTATCTGTAGACTTCTGATGAATGAGTAAAATGAAAATCAAAAAAATGTTTAAATGCCCTGTATGCGGAAAAATTACCACTGGTAGGATTCCCAATGATGGATATTTATCCTTCAGATACCCACGTAGGCACAAAAATAAGGGGAGTGATTGCGAAGGGAATATTATGGAAGCCGAATGGGTTAAAATTAAAAAACAAAAAAAATAATGACCCGTCAAAACCCAATAGAATACCTACGCAATAAGGAGAAGCGATTGTACGGCGCTATTTTCAGGGTAAAGCCAGAAGGCTTCTTCTACGTCGTCAAAGGGGTAGAAATACCGGCAGATGAATTTGAAGCCCTCTTTCCGCTGTCTAGTAAATTGCAAACACATGGGAACCGATGGAAGGGAGATAACCCAGACGGAACCAAGAAGTGGATGGAATGAAAAACCCCGGCCATAATGCACCGGGGAAAACAATGATGAACAAAACTGAAAAATCAGTACCAAATCTACAAAATATTATCAAATGGAAACTAGAGAAACGCCTAAAAAAGTTACCCAAAAAGACCCATGAAATCGTTTACCCGATTATCCCAGCCTTTTTTCCATTTTGCATACTTTTTTTGGTCAGTCAGTTTCTTTAAAAAAGCCCTTCTTTTTACCCAATAGGCATCGAAAAGTACATCTTCCGGGAAAGAATTTGCAGCCCCTATTGTTTGTACTCCGGCCTTCCCATCTACGGAAACTTTTAAACCTAAGGCCGCTAAAGCCTCCTGTAAATGAACTACAGCCCGATACGGCCCCGAACCCCATGCGGCCTCAGTGACAGAAAGGGCTACCCTATCTGCCAACTGTGAGGCTTTTGCGGCCTCACAGAAATGGTATACAAATTTTGCTATGTCGTCATCGGTCAAATTCAGAAAACGGGCGTGGGTAACGGGGGAAATCCCCAATTTGGCAGCATATTCCTTGAAAGTACAGAATGTTACCCCTTTATTTGTGTGAATGGCTCCTTTTGATGGGGCGCAGCTTGCAGCAGTATCGTCAGGGTCTTTTGATGTTCTGCCCTCCCATTTAAGAACGTGCTTTACATACTGTCGAAATATCGGTTCGTCTTTTTCGAGTGCCATAGTAGATTATTTATGGTTTAGCCGGATCGGAAGTTTAAAGTCTATGCCATATAATTCTTGTCCTGTGGTATTTAGAATGCCTTTTATGCCGTAGTACTTCCCATCTCTCATTTGCAGTCCAAAGGATACGCCACTTCCCCACAATGGAGATGTTTTATTTCCTAGCACCTCTAACCCTAAATAAGCAACTACCCTGCGTGGCTGCGCAAGGACAACCGTTTTGGTTATGGTGGGGAGTGATAAATTTTGTTTAATGCCGCGCCCGGCTATTCTATTTTGAGAGACTGTATCGTTTACAAAAATGACCCCGTAGTTTGGTTTCAATTCAATAGTGTCCGAATAATGCTTTGTTTCAAAAAACGCCTTTAATATTTTAGTCGTATCTACTGGCAGATATTGGTAGTGTGTAGAAAATGTTTCTATCGTATCTGTTTTGTACCGAATAGTTTCATAGGGTACGGGGGTGTAAAATGTATCTGACTTCAATTGCACGAAGACGGTATCAACGCGAACGCTAATCGTATCTTTAACTGACTTCTTGCCGCCACCCGACATACACTTTTCAATGCGAGTGACGATTATCAAAATGACAATAAGTGCGGTTACAATAGTAGCGCACTTAGATACTGTTACCCGTTGTTGTGGATTGAGTGGCATTAGTCAAATCTGCTTGTAGTATTCCCGTTGATTACTTTTTTGTAGAAAACATACCCGGCTGACGCAAGGAATACTATTCCCCCTATTACGAATGCGGCATTAAGATTATGCTTATCGGCAGCGTAACTGTTTATCTGAAAAAAAGAAATAACACTCAAGAACGTGAGCGCAGACCCAACGGCGAACCATTTTTTAACATTCATAATTTTTGTTTTTAATAATTATTATTGTTTGGGGAAGCCTTCCTTTCGATGCGATCTAACTTATCCTGCTCTTTATGCCAAAGGTCTAGTTCTTTTTCTCTCAGCGCCTGATCCTTTTGTTTCAGGTAGTAATACACGCGAAGTCCCCCGTACACAACACCAAGCATAAAAAGAATGAGCGATTTTATATTATCCAAATTAGACAGAATGCCCATTAACCAAACCGGAAGACCCAATAAATCGAATAAAACCCAAGCTAATTTTGCCGTTGCCATTTGATTAACCCTTTTATAAACAGGTAATCTGATATTGTTGCTGCCGCTATAAAAAGCCATCCCACTATTTTCGTGTTGTTTATGTTCAGGCCCGTTAGAGAACTTATTATTTGCCATATCAATCGAATTGATGAAAAAACAATTATAGGCTTTATTGCCCACCTTACTTTTTTATGTACAAGAAAAAATATGGCAATAAATAAAAGTAGGTCCTTCGCCTTATCCCAAAGATAGTACAAATCGTGCCACCCTGTACCTATTATGCCCCATGTGTAAAACACAAGCATCCCTAACAAATAAAAGGCAGCAGCTATTTGTATCATACTTTACGGGTTTGGAGGTGGTGGCGGGTTCTCAAAACCGGGTGGCTTGGGCGGCTTAGGGTCATCGGGAGGGGAACTTAAGATAACCACTTCTTCTTTTTTCTTTACCCCCATTAATCGCTCCAACCACTCGAATATTCGTTGCGCCAACAACTCATAAAACGAAGTTACAATTAAATACGTAATGAAAAGATTAGCTATCTGATTTTTCTCTATACCTACCGTGAAATGGATAACGGCCAGATACAGGAAGCCAAATGCCGTAGCAAAGCCTAAAAAGTTTAGAGAATCGTTTTTGCTCAGCCGGAAGTACTTCGTACCCCAATAACGCCCCCCTACAAGAATAACACCGGCGAATATCCAGTCTATGCTATTTAAAATAACTTGAAATTTATCCATAAAATATTAGTTTTAGTTACCATAAACAATAACGTCAAGGGTTAGTCCCGTAACGTTTGCAAATACCAGCGGTGCGCCACTGAGGACGTTTATTCCCAATATAGAAACTGTTGCTGCATTCGCTTCTGTAATATTCACAACTATTGCTGAAGTTGATTTAGACTTAACTGATACTTGCGGGGAAAGATAAGTTGAGTTGGTATTCTTCACCCCTACTACAGACACCGATACTATATTAGAAAATCCTGCTGAAGAAATATCTATCGAATATCCGTTACCAGTACTAGGGGTAACTGACCCTACCCATCTTTTAGTTACCGAAATAGCGCCAGAAGGGCCATAGTCTGAAATTAAAGAAGGCTTCCCTGTCAAATCGCTATAAGCGCCAGTGGTCGCTACAGTAGCAAGCGTTGGGGTGCCGGTAAGATCACCATACAATCCTGAAGTAGCTACCGGAGATAGAGATGGCTTGTTTAGTATTTGGGAGGGGCCGCTACCGCTTGTCCAATCGCTGTTTACTTGAGCAGCAGGGATGGACGGGAAAGTGGCAAAAGTGCCATCCCCACGAACGTATTGCCCGGAGGTTCCACTATAGGTTACTTTACTGTGCGCAAGGGCGGTAATCCATGAGGGATTTGCATAAGTGCTGCCGCTTGAAATATCCCCTACAGCCCAACTCCTGTTTGCGCTAAGGTCATGTGTTACCCCGTTTATAGTAATTGTTCGTGATTCATTAGCAGGGGTCATCCCCAGTGCAGATACTATTTCTGCGTACGAAGGGGTATACCCAATAGCCTTATACGCTGCGTCTGCTTGAGTAAAGGTTGGGCGATTGGATAGGTCTGTCGGAAGTCCAGTTATTTGAACCTGATCCCAAATAAGATTATCCTTGATTGCAGGCAGGATTGCATTCAAACTATCAGGCCTGTAATAAAGTAAATTGGCGGGATCGGGAGTGTTTCTGGCGGGCGTATTCATTGCGTTAATACGCCCTGCTACCTGGGAAAAACTTAAGAATGATGTTAATGAAAATACTAATAAAAAAATAATCCGTTTCATGTTCGTTTATAGTGGTTTGTTAATTAATCATTGACCAATATGTTCCATTGTTGTGAAATATTGCAGAAGCCCCCGGCAGCAACGTTACTAAATTGGAAGCCGCTCCATTCTCCCAAAGATCATTTGCTCCCGCAGAAGAAACTATGTCTACATTTTGTGTTCCTTGATTTATAATCACTATCTCTACATTAGAGTTATTAGCAATTGTAGGCATTGTTGCCGTAGTGGTTACGGTTCCTGTGTAGTAGTGATATTTTATATACGGGACAATGCCAAACGCTCCAGCACTCCACGTATCGTATCTAACAACATCTACATTTCCTCTTGTAGCCGTTATTGTATTTGGGGTGAAATATAACTTAGAGCCATCATATTCCATCGCTCCCGATTCAGGAGTGGTTAAGTTCGTTCCTGATGTAAATTTTAGAGGTGCCGTATTTGCTGTCGCTGTCCCTGCTGCAATATTAAATCTGGCCGTAGGAGTAGTGATACCTATCCCTAAATTACCAACAACATAAGTTCTAGTCGCATTTAATGTTATATCCCCGCCTACTGCTATGAACGTTAAATCTTGGTTACTTTGAATACCTTGATAACCGAATGTTGTCTTGGTGGCATAATTGGCGTTAGGGAAGAATGTAAGTCCTCCCCACGCATTGTCAGTTTGTCTAAAATAAGACCCTTGAACTGATCCGGTTGCATCTGTAGCACCGCCCGCAACCGTCGCACCTCCGAAAGAAACCCTGCCGCCATTAAACATTGCGTCATAGTTTGTCGTACCCCCAGATGCGTTGAAATACCCCGCAACGTTTACCGATGTTGTGCCGGTATGAGTGTTACTAAATGACCCGGCATAAGTAGTTTGGGCCGAAGTCCCATTTGCTCCGGATAAATCAACCTCAAACAACCGCTGTGCATTTGATGCGGCCGCCGTAGAGGTAGAAGATAATTTTAAGCCAGAAGCTCCGGCCAAACTGTTCCATTGCCATTCTTGAGCGAAAGCCGCATTATTAATCGTATTAGTCCCAGTTGCTGCCGTTAGCGCAGAAAACACGCTGCCACCCCCACCGGATGGAGTCGCCCATGAATAGTCATAATCAGTACCGCTATTTTTAGTAAGCACCTGTCCTGTTGTTCCGCCAGTCGGAGAGCCTCCATAAGTCGTGCCAATAGCTGTGCCGTTCCATGTACCGGTTCCAATGGTGCCAAGAGTTGTTATAGATGCTTGCCCTACATACGAACTGGAAATGTCTATAACGGGGGTAGTTCCTCCCGTAGAAGTTATTCTATTTGTTGTACCAGAAACAGATGTTACACCTCCTCCTCCACCGCCAGACCCACCAAACCGATACCATACAGAACCGGTATATCCAAAGTGTGCGCTTGAATCTGTGTCATAAACAATAAGTCCAGCTACAGGGGAAACGATAGCTCCCCGTTGTACTGCTGTCATTCTAGGAGGCAAAAACCCCTGAGTAGTACTTGTTATATCAAGTTTAGCAGAAGCGTCCGGATTTCTAATTCCAATTCCAACACGGCCCGCTCCAACTGATAGACCCTTTCCTGTACCACCTTTAGAGAAAATCACCCCCCCTATATTTATTTGGTCACTTTCTGTACGATCTATTTCCAAGGAATCTCCTATCACTATTGAATTACTCCCAGTTACCGAGTCAGTGACAGATTTATACCCGATAAAAATATTATGGTTCGCTCCTGCCCTCAGTTGGTACCCCGCGAATGCCCCAAAAAGGGAATTATAACTAGTCGATTGACCAGCAGCATTCCAACCCCAACCGGCCATATAACCGGAACCAGTATTATAAATACCTGTTTGGTTAGAGTAGAATACCCTTACGCCAGATCCCGTATTTCCGAATCCAGAACTGTTATAAAACATCGACTGATATGCGCTTGCTGTGTTATCACTGGCGATATTATTTTGAAGAGAAGCCGATCCAATAGCTGTTAGCCTTGACCCTACTTGGTTCGTGTATAGAGACCCTCTACCGGCAGAAGTATTATCACTACAAGTGGTGCAATTGTATTGGGATACCTGCCCTCCGGCGAAATTATCTGCACCGCTTTGGATATTTCTTAAAGCTTCTGCACCAATAGCCGTCGATCTAATGAATGACCCGGCCCCGGCGCTGATGAATACATTGTATCCGAAGCCTGCGTTATCGGACGCAGCGACAGCATTAAAAAAAACGCCATCGCCAAAGCCTGCGTTCCTCGACCCAGTAGTCATTATGGGTGCCGCTCTGCTTCCGTAGAGTGCGTTGTATCCGCCAGTACTCCCAATCAGGTAGGAATTAAACCCGGTTACTGTGTTATTTGTTGAACCTGCTATTAACCTCCTTCCCCCGTTTCCGTATATCAAGGAGTTCGGAGCAAAATACGGATCAGGGACGTATGCCACAGAAATGTTACTTATATTATAACTCCCCTTGGTGCTAAGATTTACGTTTTGAAGCTGTCCCTCAAACAGAGAAAGGGCTTGATTTACAGATATTGGATTTTCGATTCCTATAGTATCATATATCTGTTGTTTAAATGCACTATCAATAAAATATGCGACCCAATTATACCCCAAAGTGTTTGGATGTATTGCATCTGACCTTAGAGTAAACGGCATTATATCCTGAGCATAATCAATTACATCTTGAGGGACTAACGGATTGTATTTGCTGACAATAAACTGACGGAGATTTCCTACATGACCGGGAAATGTGGAATGTATTCTATTGTTCAGAGCAATAATTGAATCATAATTAGTTGTGCCTATCCCCTCATTTTGCCCATTCAAAATATCAAGCACTACATAATTATTGTTGCCTACAGACTGTAACGCTGAAACAATTTGTTGTATTGAAGACACAACCGAAACAGATGAAGTACTTGGTATATTATTTCTACCTGCCCAAATAATAGTAGTATTCTTCCATCTTGCTGTATCATTTAAAAACCTTGTAGTTATTTGAGAGGCAACTTCTCCATTTACACCCATTGAAATGACTAAATGCTCCCCAATTTTACTCAAGTATTGAACATACCCCGGTTGCGCCGCTGTTAATGAGTTCCCCCATCCAACAATAACACTTCTATCTATAGCTGTGTCTAATCTAAGAGAGTCGATGAACTGTACAGAACTACCGGCAGAAACTTCAACCCATCTTTTAGGAGAAATAGCCCTAACCCACAATGAGTTTGTGTTGTACGCAAAAATCATCGCGCCGCTTGAATCAATTCCTTTCTGTAAATTGGCAGCAGTAGTATCGGCGAAACGAGGAACGAAAAAATTAAGAGTAGCCTGCAATCTTGCATCAGCCACTGTATTTGCCTGTCCAGCCCTGTTTACTATCGGCTGTCCAAAAGAAACAAAGAATCCAAACAAAAAAACTATCAACGATAATATCTTTTTCATGCTCAATTTTTATAAAGTATGTATGTATTAGAACTGCCACTGCTTTTTGTTACCGTTACCCAATCAGCCGCGCTCGCCGGTTCGCTGCTTACTGAGGACGTTACTTCTAATCTAAATAAATAAGTGCCGTCTATCAACGATGACAAATTGTTTGTAGCAGCTGTAGAGGCAGACATTGTTGCCGTATTTGGGCCGCTCACTTGCACCCACCTATACGTAGTTCCTCCTGAACCCGATAGCGTTGCTGTAGTGGTCGATATGATCTGATCTGAACCAGCATTGGCAGTAGGTCTTGTAAGTCCGGGAACCGGGTAGTAATCGTTTCTTATATGCCACAATTGATCTTCGGTAACAAATGTTATTAGCGGGTCAGGTATGCCCATACTTGGTAAACTTTGGCCTTCAGTGTTGTTTGTATATAGCCCGGTGGTACCACAGTTACCTGCATCCCACCAAGGATTATTTCCTCCTGATGTGGTTGTCCAGTTTATTTTATTCCCGTCCGTATATATGTTAGAACAGGTTGCCCCGGCTTGCGCCCATATATAAAATCCAACATCTCCGCCAAATGATCTGCCGGGTCGTTGGGCCTGAAAAACCTGGTTGTCTTCATAATTAACAAACGTCCCGCCCGCTATCGCTAACCCATAATTTCCGGGACTGACTAGTTTGTTGTTATAAACATTGAAGTAGCTCCCTCCGTGATCTCCTACCAATATTCCACCTCCTGATCCCGATGGGCCACCACCTCTGAAAATATTATCATAAATCAACATCGGACTACCGCTTGAATTGTCCGTTTCGTAAATATTAATCAAATCTTCAGGATTGCTTTCGGCCCAAAAATTCTCTCCCCTATTTGAGTGTATCTCATTTCCCGCACCCGAACAATCGTTAAGTTGAACAAACTGACCGTACCTTGAAGATGATGTTACATTTACAAATTCATTGTATCTTACTTTTATGCCGCCTGTAGTTTGATACCCGTATACCATTGCTCTGTTATTGGCGAACAGGTTATATTCTATGGTAATGTTTGAGCAGTTTTCAATTTCTATAGCAGCATCATAACTTGCTCCTAAGTAACAATTCTTAATCGTAATATTGCTACAGTTAGTCAGTTCTATGTTAAGTCCCGACCCGTTCGTAAACTGTAAATTCTCTATCGTAATACCCGAAACGCCTGTGTAATTAATAGGCGGGGAAGATGGTAAATTATAGTAATCTACCCCCTGAGCTACCAGCAGAATCGGGAACAGTAATAATAAAAGTATGCTCTTAATTTTCTTCATTTACCAAGTTGTTATTGCTGATCTTTTCCAAGTATTAGTCGCAACGCACACATACACATAACTGGCATCCCAGCATATTTGACCAGTTGTTCCGGTTGCCGAAGCGCTGGCAGGAGTTTTGTTCGTACCAATTCGGATATGATCTCCGTCTATGTAAATGGGCTGCGTAGTTTGAATAAATGAACTAACAGGGGCTTCTAGCAAAAGATTTCCGCTTGCGCTTGCAAGTTTTTTACCAGTTGCGAACGTTATATCATGAACCGCGTACCAATTCCCTGCATACACATCTAGGTTTGATATATTGCCAGAATTATCTTCTATCCTAAGCTCTCTTCCGTTCGACCCTCCAAATAGAAACCTACCCGTACTACCCACCACCTGCAATGAATTATCCGTCCTAGAAGTATTGCCAAACTGAATTGACCCAGTTCCTTTCGGTAGAAATACTGCGCTGATATTAGCGTCACCTCCGGTAAGACTAAATGTTACCGGGTTGCCGGTAGAAGAATTTGATAAAGAAAGTTCATTGACTGCACTGGCATTAGATACAAATTTTATAAGTTCATTGCCATTAACATCCATCAGTCCGGAAGTCAATGCGCGGTTTACAAATCCTGAACCGCTATATTGCAAAACATCCCCGTTTGCAGGAGTGGTTATTGTTACGGCAAGTCCATCAGCCCATGTTACTGATCCTGAATTTACAATAGGTATTTGACCGTTTGTTCCTATTGTAGAAGAAACGGTAGTAGAGCCTGAATATATCGCAAGCCGCCCTGTTGTTCCTGAAGACACAGTTCCCGTACCCTTTGTATCCAATTGAGTTTGGATAGAAGAAGTCACATTATCCAAATACCCTATTTCTGTACTGGAAACAGACCCTATGGAGGTCGCTGAAGGAAGCACTACTGTTCCTGTAAACGTAGGCGAAGCAATAGGAGCATAAGTAGATGCCGCTGTCCCTGTAGTCAGGTAGGTGCTATTGTCGTACGAAATGGTAGTCCCCGATATTTTAACAAAGCCGGTTCCGCTCAATGGCGCTTGTTTTGCATTCCACGTAGCGGCAGATGCTATAAAACCATCTGATATAGTGGCAGTCAAATTAGCCGTACCGTTAAAACTATTCCCATATATCAATCTAGCGGTAGTCAATGAAGCTGCGCTACCCGTTGTATTTTGATTAAGTGTGGGGAAAGATGTAAGATTGGCTGCACTTCCCGTAGGGGTGAGGTAATCAGTACCGGCAACTGCCGCAGATAAAGAAGTACCATTTCCTTTAATCAGCCCTGTTACCGAAGTGGTAAGAGTTAAGACTGGGGTAGTCGTTGAATTTGCAACAGATCCAGAAAACCCGTTGGCTGTTGCTATCCCAAAACTTGTAACTGTTCCCGAACCTCCCCCTCCACCAATAGTAATATCCCCGCTCCCAAGAAGCGATATGCCATTTATTGTTTTAATGTTTGTTCCAGATATAAGCCTCTGTTGTTTTGAAAGCAAACTGTCCGGCAATGCCCTTATTGACAATTGAGGAACATTTGTGAAAGTGTTATTAGCCCCATTAAATGTCTTGTTAGTAACTGTTACCTTGTTTTTATTTGTAAGGATAGTAGTTACCTGAGAGAACGAACTAACAGATACTAATAAGAATATTGCTAATAATATATTTTTCATTATTATACTGGTGTTATTGTTAATTGCAATTCCCCATCTTCGTCTTTTGTCAATGTTAAGGTTGCTTTAGTTCCGTCCTGAGTAGTCATGTACACGTAATCAAGAGTATCTAACAACCAATATCCCTCACCATAAGCACTGTAATATATCCCTGTAGGTTCAGTTACTGAGTATGTAAAAATTCCAGCGCCCCTTAGATATACTTTTAAAGAATTATTACCAGATTGCTGCTGAAGCTCTGACACATCGGATACGGTTAATATTCCTCTATATAACAATTCATTTACATCATCTTTGCGGATAGCCGAATCTTCTAGAGGCGTAATACTACCATCTTCGGTCTTATCCCGAATCGTTTCATTAATGCCTTGTAATAATTCTATTACTGTCTTAGCCATTTATTATCCGTAAATAAGTGAATAAATAGGCGAATACACATTTCCGCTACCCGGCGCATATTTCCCTTTTAAAAACAATTCGATATGACAATCATTTGTATTAGCATCAAATCCGTCGATGGTTATTTCGAATCCACCCGAAGGATTTCTCGTAAACTCTCCTTCCGATTGATATATAAACCTATTTATTTCGTTCCAAAAAATAGAGAATGTGAAATACTGAAGCGTTGAATTTACATAAGTAACCCCATCTGATTCAAAATTATCTGCCGTTAACGAAATGTGAGTATCCCCCCAAAACGGAACACTTCCCGTTGTTATTAATGTTTCTCCATCGTGCCCCGTTTGTGCTGGTAAAGAAGTTCCAGTGCCTCCGGCATTGTTTACCTGTATCCATAAATCATTATCCGATTTAGCTATATGAACCACTGTATTAGCCGGGATAGCTGTAAGCGGTACTAATAGCGCATTATAATAAACCGTTCCAGATGTTAATGGAATTGGGCTAGTCGTTGCATTTACTATGTAATATTCAAAATACCAATTATCTACCCATGAAATTGAAGTTGGCGTGTTTGTTATAAACACAGTCATAGCCTTTGATAGCACAAAAACCCCTCCGGAACCATGAATGTCAGTTTTACTCCAATTTAAAGGGGATTCCCTTACGAATTGAACTGCTCCGTTTAAAGCCTCATTATTTTCAGGCCCGGTAATGTCATTGTTACCATTGGCAATTATATAAGTGTCAATATACGTCTGCCATTGGTCTATATCTGAAAATGCCATTATGCACTAGCTTTTTGTTGTAAGGCAATACTATTAAATAACGGATCGCGAGTATACGCGATATACCACTCTTTTAATTTTTGCAAAAACTCTCTTCTCATTTGCTCAGGCCATTGAAGCGGAGTACTAGCATTCTTGTCATACTGAATACTATCTCCGCTTCCAGTTTGTAAGTTCCCGGGTGTTAATGAATATTTAAGTGTAGCCTCTTTAGGCTCTACATAATAATCCATAACTATGACACTTACTTTTCTGGGGGCCACCTTAAAAAACTCTCCAACTTGAGTTATTCCGGGGCGCGTTAACGTTGGGCCTTTTGTCAAATGTTCGGAATAGCTCCCCCACCGCTGATTATCGACCATAACTACCGGAAACTCCTTTAGTGCATCGTAATATTCATCTTTTATTTCTTCAGGAGTTTTAAACCCTTCGCATTTTCCTTCATCTACATTTTTGTCCGGAAGCGTCCCCTCATTGTCATGCAATAAGACCCTACATGAAGCAAATCTTCCATATTCTTCAGGTTTTTTAGCCTGCCCATAATAAGCGGTTGACGACTCAACGGATATATTTTTTGTTTTTAAAAAAGGAAACAGTTTATCCTTTATTTCTTGACTCTTCTCCGCTTGCCCTGTATAATCATTCCACAACTCTACACTTATGGCATTCAAGGCTCGAATGAAGTCAGTATGAGGCCTAAACCAACCGTTTTGGCTAGTATTAACTTCGCTTTGAAAATCCAACCATATTGAGTAGGTATCCATCATTTAACCTATTGTAATTAATATATTGTCGCTTGGTGAATAACTTAGTGATCCAAAAACATAGGTTCCGGTAACTGAAACTGGTAATGTTTCCTGAAGTGCCATATTCTTATATAGTCTCAAGTCAGGAGTAGATCCAACTACCTGAACATCTACAGATATAGAACTTGAAAAACCAACATGGGTTCCGTCAACCTCTTGCCCATGTGTTATAGGGAAAACCCCTGTTACTATTGTTGGAGCAGGTGTAACTGAACTTATTATAACATCTACCGCCCCATTGTTTTCCACATTATACAACCCGAACATAGATGGAGAAGTGCTACAAGCGCTATAGTCATACGTTATTCTTATTACATCATTCTCCGCATAAGTCCTAGAAGAGAACGTCAAAGTTTGAGGGAACAGTGATGCGCTAACGATATTTATACACTCAGTAGGTGTTCCGTTTATTGTAAGCAGCAATCCATTGTTCACAATACCGCTAGGTATAGCCGGTTGTCTAATTTGAACTGAAATAGCCCCAGTAAAGGCTCCGTGTGTGCCGGTTTGTACTCCTGATTCATTTATTGTTGATCCGAAGGTAAATCCAGAAATTCCCGTAACATTTACCATCTGATTAGTAGAACTAGGCCGAGGGTCTATTACTTCCAGCAATACGGTTTGAGTAGTAGTTATGTCAAACGAAGCGGGGGCGGATTGTTGCCCAAAGAATCCAGAGGTAGAATTACATACCGGCTGAATAGTGGCAAAATAAGTACCGAACACTCCGGAAGGTGGTGTAATAGATATAGAGTCCCCATTATTATACACCTGCGAGAATGCTCCTCCATTGGGATAAGTAACATTCACTCTTACCTGCGGTAACGACCCTTCGGCACTGTATGTTACGACAATATTCGTTCCGTTGTATGAAGCACTGAATGAATTTATTCCTGAGCAAGCAGGTGTGTCTACAAATATTTCGGAGCAAGCTCTTCCATCTGCATATATAGGTTTTATATAAACCCTGTATTGCCCATTGGCGACCCCAGAAATAGTATACGGATCTTGTCCGGGCAATATTCCTGGAATAGTAATGTATGAAGGAGTTAACGTGTTGTCGATCCTAGCATATCTGATAGTATTTGAAACCGCATCTGAATGACTAAAGTTAACTATCAAATCTATGACACTTGAAGGAGAAGATGAATCAACCTCTACAAAGAAGTACTCATACGGAAGGCATGGGAAACCTCCTCCACACACTTGCATGAAATTGCAAAATGCAGTAACCACCTCTGAATTATATGCTCCATAGGTAAGCATATAAAGAAGTGCTTCTGCCGGGTAAGCGCTGGAACATAATCCTCCTTTAGTAACCAAAAAAACATCATTTGAGTTCATCACCTGAGACCTTACAGGGAACTGAGCTTTAATGGTGTCGCAATTAACCGAACCTAGTGATACAATATAGTTTATCGTATCACACCCCCTAGCCAACAACTCTTGTATGAATGTGCTTAAGCTGTTTTCGGTAGCGACAGTTGAAATAGTTGGAATTTGTGTTACAGGGTCTATGTAGCATATTTGATACGCCTGAGATGTTACAATCTGAGTGTCATTTATCGTACACAGATAGTTTATGATATTCTGAACCACTTCATTAGCACTCAATGGCTGAAAACCTGTGCAGTTTTGAGTCATTGACGCTATAAGCGTGGTTGGGTTTTTATATGTTAGTGTGTTTACCCCAAATGTGTTAGCATTGGACGATATTAATACATTGTTTCCGGATGGATTTGAAACTACAAAAGTCCCTATTCCCAAACCATTCAAATATGTTTGTAGTGCTGCTAAATTTGTCAGATTAAAAGAAAAATTAACAGGATTTGTAACTGTACCCGTCTTTATACTTGAGAAGATAGCAAAAGTAGTATTGGCAGGTATGCCCGTAAGAGTAAATGTGTAATCACAAGATGCTGCGGTGTCAAATATACACCCTCCATCAACCACAAGGCTACTGCTTCCTCCCCCGTTAACTATCAGAGAATTTATCAAATTTACAAGCCCGGCATTTGTAGCGGTAGTATTGAATATATCTTCCGACAATTGAGCTATGTCTACGGATAGGCAGTACGTCTTAGTATAACCATCATCACTTACAGAAGGGAGTATTTCAAAAGCTGTTGTTTGAGAAGGTGAACCGTCGCATATTTTAAATATGTACGAAACATCACTTAATTCAAATTGAATATTATACCCATTTGGAACTACTTGCCCGGATATATCTCCCCCTACAGGTACTATACTGAAATTATATCCATCAAAAGCGGAAGAACCGGTAGGAACTATCCCAGTAGCCGCCTCGCAACAATCGCAAACGAAACCTCCAATAGCCTTAATTTCTTCTATTAATGCTGGCACATCTATTCCGGTAAGTGGTTGAAACATTCCCATTACCACCATAGAAAACTTAGGATTAATCAGCATCAATTTTTGATTAGTCGCTTCAACATCTGCACAACTTCCAGATTCGATGCCGTCTATCATTTTCTGATATTCACACATGAGTGGCATAAGGTCAATATTACACCACACTCCAAAAGCATCAGATTTTAGGTACTTTATCTTTACTGCCGTGTTTTCTGTTAATTGATACTCATAAATAGACGTATACAAAAACTGATACCCTTTACCACTGTAGGTAATAGGCACTAAGGCAGTGGAGAAGTTAGCCCCAACGAATGGCTGGGGCACTACTCCCGTGTTATCCATAGGGTAATTAACTCTAAGAACAGAAGATAACCGCTGTCCGTCAAATCCCCTGTAAGAAACATTTGTAACGTCTTGAAAAAATATTCTTGCTTGTTCACATTTTGTTTGAACCGTCACCGCGCCTATTCCAAAAGTATTTTTTGAATTAGGAAGGTTTCCGTTTGGTCTGCAAATAGACGCTTCCTGAACCGGCCCTGTAAAAATATTTCCATCATTATCCTTAGCAATCACCTGAAACGTATACGGCGCTCCACTCCATTCTATTTGATTAAACGGTCTAGGCCACGGGTTACTTATGGTATAGGTATACCATACCCCCGTAATTTGAGGGGAATTTATATCGCCGTTTAGAATATAGGTCGTACTTGGCGATTTAACTATAAAGGCATAGCTAACCCCGGAAAGGTTCTGCCCTTGAGAAAAGTTTTCAAGAAGCACAACGGGATTTACCCCCGATATATCAAAGGTGGCATTTACCGATAAAAAACTAATATATGGAGAGTTATTTATTACCATTTCCTTTTAATTACTAACTGATGGGTAAATAAAAAGGGCTGCATTTTTAATAATTTAAAATGCGCCCTTTTCAGTATTTGGATAGCCCAAACGGGCGACGAAATATATTCTTTACGCAGTGGTAATTGTAAGACACAATACATCTGCTCCACTTCCGTCTGTAATGACACCTATTACTGCGCCGTTAGCATTAACTGTCCAAGTAATTGCAACGGACGGAGAGCCAATATTTGTCCACTGAGCGTTCAGTTGCGTCTGAAGTGCGCCTCCCGTAGCCCCTGTAATCTGAGGCAATGTTTCTCCATTAAGATAGCCATTGGCGGTATAAGTTCCCTGATCGGTTGGCAGTGCTGTTACAAAGAAGTAGTTACCGTCCGAATTAAACTCACAGGCCACTTGGCAAGAGTAAAGAGCCGGAACTGCTGTTGGTAGTGTTCTGGGGCTTTCGTCACAACATTCTGCATCCTGGGAAACTTCGATATATCCGGGAGCAGATGGACTCGCGCCACTGAAGGTTGACGTACCTACTGCGTACCATGAATTATGAGTCCCTAAATACTGGTTCACCAATCTAAACACATGAAAACTCTGCGGTGTTGGGGCTTCTTCTATAGTACTTGTGGGCGTTGTTGGGACAAAATTAAATCCGGTTGTTATACCGAAATTTGTAATAGGTACAGCCCAATAATCTCCGTCAATTTGCCCACCGGCTCCGGGAGTAGGTATTGGCATGATTACTCCTACAGAAAGTTCAGGTGTAAGGAATACATCATTATTGTGCTTTATAACTCTTGCAGAAATGTATGTAGCTGCCATTGTAAAAAAATTTATTATAGGTTAGTCGTTAAACAAGTTTTGATTTAGCCAACTCCAATTTAGAACGAAGTTCAGTAAGAGATGTGGTTCCTTCTGAAGTTGAAAGCCAGTTAGCAAACAACTCTATTTTTTGATCTTCCTTCAACTTATCGCCTTCGACAGTATGGACGTTTTTGTTACTATCCGTATAGGAAATTGTATTCCCCTGAATCTTCAATATTGACATTTCAAGAGCATGAGAAACCTCTGTTATTACAGTTTGTTCAGATTTTGCGACCAAAGAGATGAAGTCTTTGGGCGATTGAAGAGCTTTTTGAATAAGCAAAATCAATTTCCTTTCCGGCGTTTCATCCCAAACGTTTACCAAACGGCAAATAGCATCAATTTTATCGGTATTGTATTTGTATTTCTGTCCCTTTCCGTCTTGAGAAATCCGAAGAGAATATACTATTGCTTTCGCCTGTGTTTGGAGTTCATCTTCATCAAGCAAAAACTCTGCTTTTTTGTCCAGCTTCACTTCGCGGTATCTTGCATCGGCAGTTACGGGTCGATCAGGATTATCCAGGTTATAAAAGGATTTTTCCATATAATCGTAAAGGCCTACAGCATCTCCTTCTCTAGCAACAGTCATAAATCCATTTTCAAGACCTATTTTATCTTCAAACTTCCGGGGGACAAATCCCCTTTCTGCTTGCAGTTTAGGATCAATAATGTCGCACCCTGCCAAGTATCTTATTTCTCGAAAAGACTTTACGCCATTTTCAATAACAGCAGTTTTTCCGCTATTAGGAAGCCATTCTATGGATGGCCCGGTAAGTTCTTGTTGATACGCGGTTCCCAGCGTTCCGTCCATTATGAACCCGCTGTTCTTTTTGTCTACGATTTCGTAATACTTGATAGGGGCTTTGCTACTCATTCTTATGAAGGTTTAACTGGGTTTACTAAAATCCACTGATTAGGGCAATGAACGGCCATGCCGAGGCTTTGAGCCGCCCATCCACCAATATCGTTACAGCCACCCACTTGATTACGATAGTCGATATAGTGTTCTTCGTAATCGCCTGTCCACTGTCCGTTTCCGTAAGTGTAAAATTCTACAGGATTCAGAGGTCTGCCGTATTCGCTGATACCGTCCTGTGGCATGAATATCGCCAGAGAGTTGAAGTAATCGCTACCGATATAACGGTAATCGCTCCAACTATCCATTTTTTTGAAATCTAGCTCAAATCCGTTGTAGCTATAATGACTAATGCCAAGTTTTGCAATTTCCGTTTCATAAGGTGATTCCGTAAGGGAACCGATGCGCTTGTACGCTTCCCACATATTTGATCCTACGTTTTGACGAGCCACCAATTGATTTGTGCGGTCAATCATCGACATGCGGAATTTAGCGCCATGCAATACGGTGAATTTTTTAGTACGCTTGCGGCTGTCTTGATAAAGAAGAATAGGTTCACCGTCAACTTCCAAATCAAACCCATTATCACTACGATAATCGTATACATTACCACCACCGTATTTGAGGGTAGGAATCAATCCATAGAACCCTGTATGGTTATTGTCAACTGTAGCCCCTGCCCCGCTAATAAGCGATTGGTTTGTTACCGGAGTGCCGATAAATGCGCTCATATTAAGAGCGGCACGTATACCTTCACGCATATCTTGCGCTTCCTTAATATCCCACGCATCCATAGGATTACCCTGAGAATCGTATACGATAGTGAATTGGAATTTATCCCTGTAACCGGTCAAAAGGTCAACACACAGCCTCCAATCTCTACGAACCCGGAGAGGGTGCACAACCTGAGAATACCCAATAGAGGTCAAACTGTTTGTTACTTCAGTACAGTTACAACCACCTACCAATCTGGCAGTTCCGATTAAATACGCCCTGTTCGCTCTCAATGTAACCGTTACATCTGCATCGAGAGGAGTAAGTTCAAATCGGTGAGCGTACGGAACAGTATTATCAATGTCAGTTATCTGATACTGAACCTGATTGTCTTTGTCGAAAAAAGAATATCCAATCTGCGGTAAGCTGTACGCGCCGTTTGTTCCGTGGTTCGCCTTGAGCAATTGCGCCCAAGTAGGTACGCCGGGGCCAGCACCGTCAACATTTGCAGCAACATACACGTTCCAATCAGGATCACAAACATAGTGGTTAAACCATTGTTTGGTCGTAGAATTGGTCGGATTAGTCATGGGGAACATATCCTCCATGAAAGTAATATCAATAGGTGCGCCACCGCATCTTATTTGCTTGTGTATGAGGTTTTTTACGATTAGCGTTCCCAAGTTTGGGTCGCCGCAAGCCGCCGTTCCGGACAAAAAATTGTTTGGGTCGGTAGTCAAACCCAAGTTCATGTCGATGATTGGCAGCGCCAACGTCTCAGAAGTACTTAGATTCTTCTGGCAAAACTTAGGTTCATTCGTAAATAATTGAACGTCTGGCATTATCTTTATTTTTAGGTTAGTTAGCTGTTGTCGGCGTTACTTTATTTTTAAAAAACTCTAACGATTCTTTTTGTCGATCGGTCAATCCCGCTTCGCCTTCTTCTTCTTTCTCAAGACGACCGGCAGGAGGAATGCCCCTTACCCCTTTTTCATGGGCAAGTCGATATTGCTTCGCGGCTTCTTCCATTAAATAGTTGAAATTTTTTGAAAACAAAAGAGTATTTGCTATTTCTGAAGCGGTTTCCTTTGTGTACCCATTCAATATTTGGGAAACAGAGAAGTCGTTGTCGAGCATCAAATCCTTAATACCTTTCAGTATTTCCGGCTTAACTGCGACTTCGTAAGAAGTACCGAAAATAGGAATAGACACCTTCGACATAGCGTCTACTATAGCTGTAACATCGTTTTTATAAACCGGAGCGGCGGCAATAATCTTCTGCTCTGTCGCCTTTTTTGTGTTTTCGGAAGACTCATACTTATTGTACTCATTATCCAATGAATAAATTGATCCGTATGTGTCTTTCAGAAGCGTTTCGGATAAAACCGCCAGTTTCTTTTGACCTCTTTTATACTTAACAGAGGATGGATCGCTGGAAAGCCCAAATTCTTCCTCAAATTCTGCTTTGAAATCAGCCTCTTTTGTCTCGTCCCATTCAGCATCCGCAGCCTTAGCGTCTTCAAGTTCAGCTCTAAAAACAAGATTTATCCTGTCTTTCCGATCCGATACGTAGGATTCATATTCTTTCCGATTAAAAAGTCCTTTTTTGAGACCAAAGGTGAGTTTCGCAGATTCTTTTTCTTCCAATTTCTTGGCTTCATCTTCAGGAGTAGGCTTAGGCGTTAAATCGCCCAAAGCATTTACCGCGATACCTTTCCCTTTCAAATACTCCACAATCATATCATCATTCAATTCAGGAGCAACTACTTTCACAGGCTCGATCACAGTTTCTTCTTTTTTATTCTCTGCGGAATCGTCGGCTCCCTTTTCTTTTGCAATTATCGCAGTGGACGCTTCAGGGTTTTCACCTTTTAGAAGGGCTATTGCCTTTTTCTGATCTTCCGAAAGTTCTAATTGTGTATTATCAGCCATTGGAGTGTTTTATTGAAAAACGTTACGTAAAAGTAAAATTGATTTTGGCTATTATTATCAATAGGGGTAACTTGCGATTCGTTATAACGAAGCATTTTGATAACCTCAACTAATTAAATTGAGCAGATTAAAATACACAAAACAGTTATCGGTAAAAAAAACTGAAGGCGAATGGACGAAGATTGACGTTATTGTATCCGCATCGGGTAAAAAAGACCTTAATGCTTATATACGCTGTGAAGCCCTTAAAATAAAAAAGGCATTTGGAGAATGCCCGGAGCAGGTCACTCCCGCAAAAGGAGTTCGTATAGAAAAAAGGCCCTACATTCCTCTGACTATTTATGCAGCATTGGAACCTTTGGCCTTGAGAATGGGTGTTCCGGTCAGTAGTGTTATTGACAGATTTATTATTGATCCTATGTTACTTCCTAAAATTTAGGAGGGTAACGGTTTCTGACTGTCTACGTTGGCTTTTTCCTGAATAATTTCCTTTTCTCCTTGTGTTCTGAGTATTTGCTTTGGCGTTTCGGCTTCGTTTTGCATACCCTTAACTTCAATTTTGGCTGCTGCTTGTATCTCAGCAGATTTAACAAGAGCCATCCCTTCTCTATCCGCAGTACCCCATACCGTTTCTCTCTCAAAAGACATTTGCTCCATTTTCATTTTATGCTTCTGTTGTTCTATCTGTAGAAGTATTTGCTGATCTTGTACTGCCTGTCTCCTTTCCTTCTTCTTTGTTTTTATCTCCAAATGGGCTAATATCTTGAATCCTAGTTTTGGGTTTTGCGTTTGACATATTACTCCCCACTGAGCGATATTAAGCGTTCCTTTTTGAAGCGCAATATCTGCGGCTTGCAGCATTCTTTGCTTGTCAAATTCATAGTTGTAATCTTCTATGTAAATACCCATTCGATGGGCCGAAAAATCATCTAATGCCTGAAGGTCATCAAAAGCCTCGTTCCCCAATATTGTCTTAATCCATTTGTACGGAAGAGTGTCCTTGTATTTTACAATATCTGAGGCGTAGTTAAGGGTAACAATAGCCAAATGTTCTTTTAAATACTGTATCATCCGGTACATATACCCAGTAGTGGCATAAGATGCGTTTATTGTTCTTTGCTCAGAATCTGCGCTCTCTCTGGACGGAGGGTTAGCCCCAATTCTCATTGGATTTATGCCGATTTTGGCAGCTATCTGAGTTTCTGCCCATGTAGTTATTGCCTGCATTGCTATGGCCAACGGATCTAGTCCCCCTGAACCATTTTTTTCTATCGGATATATTTGAGGGACAGCCTTCCCGTCTACACGAGGATACGTTCTTATACGAACGTGTTTTGCCCTCATTTGCTTAATAAGGTCAGTGATAACCGTTCCTATTTTTGGAGTCTGATTATTTGTTCCAAGCTGAGAGAAATCCTGCTTAACCGTGGCTGCCAATTGGGTAAGTTCTTCCCATACAAATTCATCAGCATCCGGTTTAGACTTGTATATAATCCACAACATTCGATAGTACGCAAAATTTACTAATTGTAAATATGGCTTACCTATTTCTACTGCGCTTTTCCCTTCTTCTTGATAGTAGCAAAGTGTTCCATTGGAGTATTCATCATTAACTCCATGTATGTTTTGGAAGTATACCTTTTGAAATTTATATATATCTTGGGTAAGACTAGAAGTGGCCAAAAAATAGCAAGAATACCATTGCTGTTGATAGTTATTTACTTTTTCATACCCGTCCTTCATCTGCTTCTTTTTCATCAGGTAACTATAGGGGACATACTCCACAAAAGAAGGGTCTTTTTTATTTAGAAGTTTAGTAGAAGTCGCCTCCATTACACGCCATTCGGCATATCCTATCATAACCTTGAATTGGTATGCCATAGAAAAATCCAATAGACTGCTACTTTCCACTCCTGCACACCCTATTCTTTCTTGCCATTCAGTATTTCCAAAGCAATCATAAGTAACTCCTCCCCGTATAAATCCTGTGTATTTCACATTATTCCCAAAATTTATCCCCCACAGCAGATTTCTCCAAGATTTTGCCCAATCAAAATCATTTCCTACGGTAGATAAAAATTCCTGGACGGTCACAGAGTCCATCCAACCACGCATAATATCATCCTTGCCGTCATTACTTGCACCCCATATACCCCAGCAAGTTACAGGGTCAATATACCTGTATTTTATTTCCCCGGTTATCTGATCTACGTAAGCCTGAGTGCATACACTCTTTGCCCAAAAAACATCTTTAACCAGTCTGCGCATTGTAGACTGATCGAATTGGTTTGTTTTTAATACGTTATTTATTAAAAGTTGACCGGCTGTTTCATACCTGAGGCGTTGATAGTTTTGTTCATAAAAATTCACATCGTCTGGATCTTTTTCATCCAGCCCCAACTTGTCGAACTCTTCTACGTTACCCTTGTAATTTTCATACGGCACTTTGTATGTACTTTGTGGGCCGAACACCCGTTGTTGCATTTCGGTTCTGTCTCTCTCTAAAATATACCTGTTTTTGAGCCTTTCAAGATCTTCCTTTTTATCATTTATTGCTGTTGGATCTTGCGCCCTGACTTCTGCGCGAGGAGGGTTTTTAACCATGTCTTCCACTACAGAATTGACGAGTGGTTCAAATACGGGGATAGGGGAGAAATCTACTATTTTTTTAAAATCTTCGTCATCAAAACTTGCAATAACCCTATCCATTGGCTGCATTGAATACATTACAGACCGATTGGCCCGTTCCTGTGTAACGTTTTTCAAAGGTCTCCAAAACATTCTTGCCGAAGTAAGTACAGAGTTAGCCCACTCATACGTTTTATTGTCTGGATCGGGGTTGTTTATAAGCGCTATTCCGGCAGAAGTCATTTTATAAAATTTACCAAAAATAATTATATTTGTCCGAAAACTAAAAATTCATTATGCAATCACTCCTCCCCCGGCCTCATGCTCCTTACTTTATGGTTCAATCCTCTAGGCAAAAAGAGAGGGACAGTAAGGATAAAATCGGAGACATATTCATTGCCAGCAGTCAAACCTTTATGCTGTATAATTTACAGCAAAGTCCTATTGTCGGAATAGGAGAGCGGGCGAAATCCTACTTCCCAGAGGCAAAGGTAGGGGACACCTTAATTTATCATCATTTCGTTCAGGGAAATAACGAAACCGATGCTAAAGAAAACCACCTTGTTCATCAGGACGAAGATTTCAACTACTATGTAGTAAGTGCCACTGAGGTTCCCGGGAAAGATATTGAGGCCTACGGGGTATTTAATGGTGAAACGATTATTCCCAACAAAGATTACGTTTTTCTAGAAACGAAAAAGCCGATAGTGGAGGATTTGCCCAATGACGAACGAATTAATCAAAGCCTTAAAAAGACCGAAAGTGGCCTTTTCTTATTCAATGAATGGAAAGAATCAAGGGAAGAGAAAGAAGACAGATTAAGTCGCCTAAAGATGGAAACTCAAGAATTATCAAAAAGTGGGAACCACAAACAACATGTTCAGCAGGGGATTTTAGAGAGGGAAAGGGAAATGAATGAAATTTCAGCGCAAATAAATTCTTCAAAATACCAACCATTCACGGTAGCCTATGCAAACCCACTACTATCCGAATGGTTTGATAGGCCTATAATGAAAGGGGACATTCTTGGAATGCTAAATGTGGCCTGCCACACTACAGTTAAGTTTAACGGGGAGGAATATATTGTCGCCAAAACAAAATATATCGCGTACCTATATGATAAGTAAAAGCGGGGAGCATTACCCTCCGCTTTTTTCTTGCCCAAACACTTCAACTACGGCCCCCATCCACTCACTATACACTTGATTTTTAGCCGGGTCACCTATTAATCGAATGTCAATGGTTGACGCTACCAAGTTGTCTCCGTCAATTATTTTAGCCTTTTCGGATTGTTCTTTAGAAGAAGTGTCTGTTATAGTATCTTCATTGCAAAGGAACGGGGCGGCACTAAAGAAGTCTCCTTGTTTAAAATATTCCAAAAGGATATGACTCTTCTGACCGCTATCAGTTAATATTTGATCTGAAAAATATTTCGATTGCACACAGTAGTTGGAAATACTGAGCGGTGTTTTCTTTTTGAAATTATCCAAAACAGCAACCACTCTTATTACCCGTTCAACTACTTCCCCGTATACGGTTCCGTACCCTTTATTAGAGTCAGTGCTATAATGGTAGTAGCATGTGTTTTTAGCGAATGAAAACAACTGCTTTTCTAGCAAATTTCCATCCATCATCATATATCCTTGAGGAGTGAATGACCACCATACCCTGAACGCCTTCCCGTAAATATCAAAGGATAATGTCTCCTGTTTTTGTATATCATAGCCCCTGTCTTGATTAATAAACGAGGTCGATCCTATTATAAAATCTGAAAGCAAATAGCCGTTAGAAGCCGGATCTATTGACCCTATGAAAAATCTTTTACTTGCGTTCTTCCTGTTCCACTCATTAACATATTTTACTTTTGGACGTAACCAGCTATCTATAAATCCAGCCGACACCGGTTGCGATATTTCAAAATTATCCTGAATTAAATAAGCCTTTGACGTATCTAAATATTGGATCAAATCCTCTCTACTTCGTATAGTGTTTTTATCAAAAAGGGAACACCCGTAGTTATTACCTACCTTCATTGACGGATTACCAAATCTATCCCCATCTGACGGTACTATCAACTGCCCGGAAGTATTAACTCTAATTAAATTGTCATTAAATCCCACTGTGAAACAATTGTATTCGCATATAACTCTCACCCCTCCCGTAAATGGTATTATAGAAACTATGCCGCCAAAGTTCCAGCTATCAAAATCTCTTGCCCATGCTTCATCGAAGAAATTAAGGTAGTTTAACTGCCCGTTTACTGATAGCGCCCCGCTTATCATTATTTGTGTTGGACGTATAATTTCCGCTTCGTAAGGATTGCGGCTATTTATTTTGCCTATATTTATACAATGGTCTCCCCACAAATCACTTGGGCTGTGATGCTCAAAAGGGAACCCGAAAGACCGAAGTGCATTCTGAGGATTTTCTTCGGTGCCTATCGGGATAGGAATTTGTCGATACTTGTAATAAGTATCAAAAGCGTTCAGCCTTATTAAGGAGGTCTCGGCTACGCCATTTATAACCTTAATGGTTCCGCAAATTTGATAGAATACATCTTGAGTAGAACATTGCAACGGCCTCCCCAATCTTATCTGAGCATATTTTTGAAGATTCTTTAGGCTGCTATCGTAATCTATTAAAAAGTATTGCCCCGTTTGGTCATATTTTATCAACGCTCTGGTAAGCTCCGGAAAATATGATCCGTCTCCATTTATGTAAAACTCTACATAATCCGATGTGTAATTTGTTTGTGTTCCATTTTCTGAGTTTTGTATAAATTGCCAGTGCGTAGTCGTATTAAAATTATTTTGTATATTATACTCATTCAAAGAGGCGTAGTATATTTTTATCTGAGTAGGAGCGATATTGTTTTCCTGACCACTATTATCAACAAATTCAACTTCGTCCACTATCCACGTTATGTACTCGCCGCCCATTGACAATTCCTTTGTGATACCTATTTTTAATTCAGTCACCCATTCCGGGAAGATGATATTGGACGGTATTTGCAAATAAATTTCAGAAGGCGAGTAAACATTGCTTTGGATTAGGGTGGGTGTTGTGAAATACAAAGAGTCCTTTGTTTGCGCAAATCCTTGACGGCCCAGCCAGTCTCTGCCCCATATAGCTACTCCGTAATTACCCCCACTCAAAAGACCTCTCTTAGACTGAAAAGAAACCTGCCTTCCAGATGTTTCAATCACTCTTTCCGTACACGATACGCAAGGATTAATTATCACTTGCTGCACTTCTACGCAAATAGAATCACACCCATTAAAAGGGCAAATTGTTGGAGTATAATATAAATTATCTACCCGTATTCTATTGGGAGCATAGGTGTCATCGTGGGCTATAATAGTAGCCGTTCCATCAGCCCCTGTAACGACATACGAACCCCTTGACAGAACTACTCCTACTCCGGGAACAGGTAGTCCAGTACCGCACTCTGTAACAGCTACGTTTATTTTAACGCGGCTGCAAGTTGAAGTGGCGAATCCGGGACAATATTCGGGGTCTTGCTCCGACAATACAATATTGTTTTCATAAAGAATATCCTCTCCTCCTGTGGTCGTTCTTGCTATTCGCTTATACACACATGAGCAGAAACCGTTAAAATTAACCGCGTATTCGCTTGACCTGGTTGTAAGAAAATAAAACCCGTTATGATCTGTGTATTTTCTAAAATATTTTGTAGCAATTGTACTGCTTGGTATTCCGGGTAAAACTGTAAGCAATTCTACCGGAATATCCCCTCCGCTTTCATCTCCTCCTTCAGTTATATACCCAGATACCGCCGTCGCATCATCATTCAATACGTCCGTAATGTCATATATGGTAAGCACCTTATTGTCATTCACGCTAGAATAATTTGCATCGCAAACATCTATCTCAAGTTCTGCTGCATCTGATATTATAGTTTCAAAGTCTACTACTTTTGCCACCCACGGGTTTTGCCCCATTACATAGGTGGAAGTTGCTGCAAAATTTGGATCGCCAATGCTAACTTTATGATCCGCTATGCGAAAAATATACTTAGCTGGAGATACGCTATTGAAAGTAAATTTCATGTACCACCTTCTCCTATAGTCTTTTATTATACTGCCAGATACCGGCTGAAACACAAAATTAAAATCTTCTACTTTAACAAATTCGTTGTTGGATTCATTTACATAGTAAAGTTCGCTCACTGTACTCGTTGGCGGCTGACCTGTACCCGCCAGCCATCCGATAAATCCCTTTCTGTCCGTATCTCCAAAATATTGTTTGTAATTACCTATTATACTTGGCAGGTATGGAGTATCATTGTTTGGGTCGGCTGAAGTAGGTAGTGCGCCCCCGAAAACCCATTTAGCATCCGGTTCTACCGTTTTATAAACCGGTTGGTACGTTTTGCTGTACGGATTGTATACGGGTACGTAAATTTCTATATTTCTTGTGGTGGAATTTGTATCCGTAGGCGTATCTACTCGAATTGAAATAGGGTTCATTATGTCACTTCCAAAAGGGGCAAACCCATGTTCATTATTCCCTAGTCCCAAAAATTTACCTATTTTGGCGACACTTTGACTCTTCTTTGGCTGAGGGTTACCCACCCTGTTTGTTTCTAACTGATCTATCGGGATACACTCTTTGTTTTTACAAAAGCGGTAAGTGATAGTATTGGTCTCCGGATTGAAATTTACAGATGGATTTCGCTGCCTAAGCCACCAAGACCCGAAATTTGATCCGTTATATAAAAACAGTGTATTATCCTTGTACCACTGAGGATCGTTACAGTTTCTAAACGCTATCTCTACCATGTTCACCAGTGAATTACCGGCATCAAAAGAAAGGTCAAGGCATCGTGGCAATAATGAACTACTGCCTATGCAATCGTTCTCTCCGGGGATATACTCCTCGCTAATATCACCCCATTCTGATGGCCGTCCATATACATCTATGAAACGAACCATGAACTGCCATGTATTGAATTTTAAATTGTTTTGAAGAGAAGCGTCATCGTTTACCACCTGAGCGATAGATACGCAGCCAGTAGGCGATGGAACGCCTGCGTTTATGAGTAAACATTCTGGGTGCGGGTTGCTGAAATATGGAAAACTTGTAGCGCTGAAGCCATTTGTGGCCAAAGAATCTTCGATGCAAATGAATCTTACTTCTCCGTGTCCATCAGTGAATGTGAAGTAGGTTCTCTGAGTCATTACCCCGGATGAAGGGTCTTTATACTTGAACACTTCGAGAGTAGCCCCGCCTTCGTGAATAAAGTGTTGAGGAGCCAACTGAAGATTAAGGCAGTCTTTAAGGTAAACTGTAGCTATCTTCCTTGATTCCCCGTCGATTAAATAAAGACCATGCTTCCCTTCTGAGTTGTAATTAAAGAAAAGACATTGATTGGTTTGCTCAGAATTAAGACCGCCTGCAAATTGGTTTTGCCCGGAAGGAAGCGAAAAGGTAGTATCATAAATCTCTACGTTCTCTATTGGCTTAAACATTCCCGCCACAGCCCCTTTATCGGTTCCCGTTTGAGAAGTATCTATTGGGCTATACACTACGTTTTTAAGATACCTAGCCATGTCTGCTGGCATATAGGCATCTGCTGTATCCAAATTAAACCCCCGAAGAGGAATCAGTCTGCCGGAAACTCCCATTTAGTAAAATTTCATCAAAAATAAAAATATTTTATTACTTTAAAGGAAATCAATTTAAAGCCTTATGCCCGCTGAAAAGCCCGGAGCAGATCATTTATGGACATTTCTGAATTACCCCTTGATTGATTTGTCATTAACATGGTAGTATAGGTGTCGTCACAAAGTAGCGCATATCCAAATGCCATGAACAAATCGTATTTCTTTGTATCGGTTACGTCAACGTCTGATAATTGACGGATAATACGTTCGCTTTTAAATATTTTTCCGTAATCCTTACCCCCTTCTTCCGGCTTATATAGATACATTTTTATGAGATTAACAAATTGCTCTAATTTTTCATTTTTATCCACCCCATTGGCAGTAGTTCTTATTAAATGATAAGACTTCTCCTCCTCATGCGATAACCCCATGTATCTTTCCCATAGCGACAAAACCCCATTTTCATTCTTTACGAACATATAATTACCTAACCCCTCCTGCATTAGCCGGGTAGCCATAGCGGGCACATTAGCTTCGATCATATTTACTGATCCGGAATAGATTATTTGCTTAACTAAATCTTCGTATGCCTCATCAAACACTTCAGGGCGAGCAAAGTATTCCATCATAAGCATTTTTGATGCTATTTTACCCGCAAATGTGTCTAGCTTTTCGTCCAGTCTGCTCATGGTTATGAAGGCGTGTTTACTCCCTTCTATTATTTCGCTTGCGGCCGCTTCTTGTGTAGGGTCGCCGCCTGTACAATAATAAAACCTTTCGGGTCGAAGAAAGTTTCCCCATTCGTCCCTTTGCATTTTAAGTATAGAATTTCTTTGAACTAATGGTATATCATTATACATTCTTAATTTACCTTTTTCCCCTGACGCTATCTCCTCTTTAGTTAATGGAATAAACTCAACAGGGCAAAAAGATCCTCTTGGCCGCTTATTTTTCAACCCAACTTCCCACTGTTTGTTTACCCATTCTAATTTCCCTGCTAAAAAATTATTTTCAATCGAAGACTTGCTATCAAGTTCAATATCCGCTAACAATTCCCCCATTCTAATGGGATCAAAAGTAGCCCCAGAACCGGCGCTGCCCCAAGCCTCTCGTTCTGTATTTGCATACTGCCTGGTGGTTGCCTGTAATTGACGTTTATTATTCTTAACTACATCTCGCTCCATTTGGATTTCTTTGCGCGCTCTTTCTTCGTCACAAATGCCATACTTGTCAAAGGCCCCCTCCCATGAAGCGTATGCTGGTATGTGATATGCTATTAATCCGCTTGTTGTTTGCTGTTTAGGGTTTGTTGTCATCGTAGATAGCCTAGAATCATAAAAAACATCTCTCGCCTCCCTAAACGAAGCCGTATCCGATCCTTCAGTATAGTTAAATAGCCACGCCCTGCCATTAAATTTGCTCTGTATTTTAACTGCTTCTTTATTTGTCCTCCATATTTCCGCAAAACTTTCTTTGTACTTAGTTGGCTCGTCAAATGTTATGTCGCTCATTACGGCAACGTCAAACGCTTTGGGCTTTGTTGCTACACAACTAACGCTTGTATTCAAGTCATCATCAATATCTATGTTAGACTTTCTTGACTTTTTTGATCCATTGTGAGACTGACCAAACACTACCGCCCCTTCAACTAACGATAATAGTTTTGTCTCTGGCTTAATGGGAGATATTAAACCATTGTATGCGTACATAAAATAATCAGAGAAAGTTTTTGACGCTTGCTGTAGATTTATATTCATATACCCAAGGTTTTTATTCTTGGTTATTGTAGCCTTGTTTAAATACGCCCCAGACCAGTGCGCGTTAGTTATCCCTGTTTTTTTGGGCTTGGAAGCAAAAAGGCCAAGTATATTAGGGGAAACTCGGCAATGGTGCATTAGTTTGAAGTAATGATCCTGAAATTCTCTATAATCCGCATAACCCCCTCCATCGTCATGCCTTTGCATACGAGCGTACAATAGAAAAAAATAATGATCTCCGGTTATCCACGTTGGCTTCCCACAGTTAAAAAACCATATCCCATGTATTCTCCTTTGAGTTTCTTGTTTGTATATTTTATCAATGTAGTCAGAATCGTTTTCGTTAAGAGATATTAACAACCCGTCTTCATTATACAAGGTTGCGGATTGCCACATTTTGGTATATATGCTACTTTTACTGGTTAGCGGCAAGAAGTCATACCAAATATCCTTATATTGGGTAATTACTTTTTTCCTATCCCAGAACTGTTCTGATTTAGGCTGATCCCAAAAAAGAATATCCTTTTTGTTGGAAGGTAAAGGCGGCAATTGAACCATGTGTTCCCCTATTGCTATAAAATCATTAGCTGACGGCATAACTTCCTATACTCCTTGAATTTTTTGTACCTGATAATTTATCTAGCTCCCGTATGGCATCTTTAAGTTTGGGGTTATTTTGAATAATTTCAGCCTCCAAGTCCTTAATCATTTGCGATAACTCCTTTACGTATCCGGCATTTTTGAATTTCTGATCATAATCCCTTTCCCCTGTTGATTTTAAAATCATTCCATTAGAAGCCTGCTGCATTTCTACTTTTAAGTCTTTAAGGGATTGAAGCCTAGAGAACACTTCTCCACCTTGATGATTAAGCCAATTGTGAATAACCTCTATGACTTTGGGATGCGTTAAATTAACCAATTGATTAAAGAGGTCTGATTGAGGTTTTACGCAAACAAACTCAAATATTTTTTTCTTGTTATTTTCCCAATCAACTCCTATTCCTATTTTATCAGAATCTACAGAGTACGAATACACAATATACCTTATCACGCATTTAAGATTATTTTTATCGGGGTATGCGTCTATTAGAGGCTTGAATATGTCTGACAATAAAATATCATCTAAAAACGACTCCCAATCCTCCCCGCAATACTCCACAAGTGCCTGATAGTGATTTATCATTTCTTTTTCGATTTAACTTTCTTGGGCAATGATTTTCCTTTAGGAGTTTCTTTCTCCCATTGTTTACAATCTATCTTACCACCAAATCCCTTAGTGGCGAAACAGGCTTTTTTCTGATTTATGCTTTTAAATGGCATTTTCTTACTCTTGAATTGTTATTTTAATTGGTTCGCTTTTTTGATCTCCAAACATTTCTTTTTTAACCTCTTGGGTGGCCTTGGTGTATATTTTTTTAAGCTGTAACTTCAACACGTCTATTGGCATATCTTTTACTTTTACTGTAACCTCTTCGCCCCCCTTTGTAATCACAGCTTCTTTATCCATAATTTCTCCTACTTGCTGTTTTATGAGATTGGCTCTTTTTGTTGCAAATTCTTTATACTCACTATCGGTTAAATTTCTCTTATCCCCAGTGTTTTCATCTGTCACTTTAACTTGGTTTCGACCAACGGTAGGCAAGTCAATTCCTTTGTCCGCTAAAAACTTCCATTCCTTTACTTTTAAGTTTCCCAATGGCTTTATGTTTTCTGCGCCCCCATAAGATTGAACTCCAACTCCAAACATAGCCGGTATACCTGTAGTTAGAGCGCCCAATGGCCCCTCTTCCTTCACAGTCTCCGCAACATCTTTTAAGTACAGAGGGATAATCTGTTTTAATGCCTCTGTCTGAATGTTTGCTGGCTGCCCAACAATATCTTTACCCGCCAATAAATTAACTATAGAAGAAGGTACTGGCGCTAATTTTGATCGAAAGAAATTAAACGTTTGATCCAATCCAGTTTTTTTGCCAAATTCTGCATCGTAAAGATCGTTTACTTTTCCGGTAGTAGAAGATACCGACTCTCCACTGGCTAACTGAGAAAACAATCTAACGAACGGCTGAAATCCTCCCCAAATGTCAATCCTTTTATCGCCTATTTTAATTTTACCAAAATCCGTACTTCTAGGATCGGTTCCTACTTTTGCATCATCTTCATCATCTCCAGATCCTAGTGAAACGGCCGTTAATAATGCTGTGCCAAAGCCGACAAATTTACCAAAATCAGAAATTGCTTTTTTCCTTATTGGAGGTGGCATTTTAGCATACCATACAGGATTAAGCATATTAAATCTAGAGGCCATCAGCCTAGGCGAAAAAAAGACAGTATTGAGTAATTGGGCGGCGGGTTCAGCCTTCCCCAATCCCCCTCTACCGGTAGAATTATTTATTAATGTTGCCAACGCCTTATACACATCTTTATTTTCCTTGAATGTATATCCACTCTCTTCTAGTTGCTCGACTCCTGAGTTAAATAAATCTGCCCTTAGTTTGTTAAGGTAAGAAATATACGCTCTTTCGCTCACTCCTATCAACTGGCCAACTACAGGAATTTTTTTAACGAGATTACCCATGAACGACTCTTCCTTGGCAGATAAAAATGGGATATTTGGATCTGAAATATAAAGTCCGCTATCTCTCATTAATTCATATTCTTTGGTTTCCTTTAAGTCTCCAAGCCAGTCGTCAAATCTTTGCTTTGAAAAAGCCTGTCTGAACATTTCAATGAAGGCCTTTCCTGCTATTTTGGGGTGGGATACAGACGCTACAATCCCTTGCCGCAAGGGGGCAGAAAAATCGAACGAAGTTATTAAAGTCCGTGCAGAACCTAGTAAATCCATTAATCCATCGCCAACCTTTTTTAGCTTACTCCTTTTGCTCAATTGATCCCTATAAAGAGAAAGTTCGAAATCTTCTTTCGACCGCCTATACGCTCTTTTTAACTTCAGCGCCTCTTCGTCCAATTCCAAAGGCGGCGTTGGCTTTGCCTCAAACTGTTTATTTTTTATTCTCTCTTCAACATCTTTTATCGACTGCTCTGTTCTAGCTTTGAATGACTTTAATCTGGCCGCATCCGAAGTGTTTACTGCTGTTTTTATTTTAGCCTGTAATTCTTTTATCTTTTGACTTCTATCTCTCCGATCCCTTTCATTTGCAGGAGGCTTCCCATCCAATATGTCTTCCAATTGAGACATATATTTAGCCTCAGATTTTAATTCGTTCAAATCCCTTTGCAGGTCGGATTTTGTCTTTCCTTCAGTAGGGTATCCGTACCCGGATATAGCGTCTCGCACATCTCTTTTGGACACACCATCCACAACATCTTTTAATTCTTGGTAGATGTTATCTACTACCCCATCAAGTGTATTTATTCCTAAGCGCACCAAATCCTTTGTAATTTTTGCAATTACAGGAAGCATTTCTACTGGGATAGGATTGGCGCTCAATTTGCCACGCTGGTCTTTGGCAATTTTTTTAAGTTCCTGAAACGATGCAGCAATATCTTTTTTTATATCTGCCGCCTTTTGACTACGTTTCGCCGATTTTTGCTCCCTAACGGCGCTTTTTATTTTATTCTCCGCCTTTAATTGGGCATTTTTTTCTTCAAGCACTCTTATCTTATCTTCGTATGTTTTTTTAGTCCGCTGAATTTCTTCGTATTGCTCTGTGACCTCGGCTATTTGATCGGGAGTTAATCTTACCCCATTATTGGCTGACGATTTTCTTACTAATAAATTTGCGAGTGAGGTGTCTTCAAAAACTTCCATTTTACGGCTTTGAAGCGCCCTACCCTGTTCGGTTCCGGCTCTTTCACTTGCATCGTACGCCCAAGTTAGCTGATCTACCAAATCAGTTCTTTTGTCCGCAAGTCGTTTCATTTTGTCGTTATCACCGTCTTCTGCCGCTTTTTCGATGGCGACATTTACTTTCGCTATTTCGACTTCTTTTTCTCTCTGATATTGAAGCAATATGGCATTCTCCAAGTCAGATATTGGTCTTGGATTAGCAAATATTTCATCAATCAGCTCGTCTACATCGTAGCCTTCTTCTATTCTTTTTGCCGCATCTTCTAAAAGAGAATTGTTTGTTTTTACATCTTTAACTAAGGGAGTTCCGGCCCCAAATGCACTTCTTTTTTCTGCGACTTTGCTATTTCTAATGCTTGTGGTAGGGGCATCGCTATTCGGTCGAAGGTTAGCATCAATAATTGAGTTTGTTTCCTGCTCAGTAAATCCAGCCCCAAGCAGTGCAGATTGAATTTCAGCAATCGTATTTCCTTCGTCTAAAGATTCTCTCACAAATTCAACAATAGCGTCCATTCTTGCTCCAGACCCTGACGGCAATCCTAAGGCCGCCGCTTTCCCACTTTGATCTTGCATATTAACTATCGTAGCCCCTCCTTCAGAAGATTCCTGACTATCAGTAATATCTTTCCCCTGAAAAAATAAATCAGTCGCAATTCTTGCTGCATTGTCAATGGCTGATTGGCTAGAATCATACGATACTTCGCCTTTAGCAGAGAATAATTTAGAAAATAAATCTTTAAACAGGTTAAGGATTATTTCGCCAAAACTCTTTCCGCCGCTATCCCTTACTGCTTTACTTTGTTTTGATATTTCATCAAAGTCCTTAGCATATACATCAGATACATATTCCCTAAAGGTTGGATTTATTAACAGTTCGGCCATGAACTCTTTTACATCTTTAAGTCCATAGCTTTCCATTGTTGCTTGACCTTCTACTGGCCTTCCTTTTTGAGAAGATAGGAAATTGTATATGTCTTCAATTGCCTTATATGGGGTGGAATCTTTAACCGATTCTGCCGCTTGGCTATCAAGGGTAAGAAAGTGCATTAATTCATGCGCAAACGTATAATAAACATTATCCTTGTTTGCAATCTGTAAAAGCCCCCCGTTGTCTCCCCCTTGCGGGTAATATAATCCCGATTGATTATTTTCTAATGAAGGGAGCATCTCTAATGTCAGGTCGTTAAAATTACCATCCGATTTTACGGCTTCAAATATTGGCGTAAACTCTCCGTCGTAGGCTATTAATTTATCTATAGCCTGTTGTATTGAATCGCCTTCCGATATTCCAATATCATTAAAAGACACGCGTGTTAATGGGCTGTCTTTTCTCTTTAGAGAAAGAGGCCTATATCTATAATCACTTTGCTTGTACGATTTTTTATAGTTTTCTACAACTTGAGAATAAACCTCTCCCGAAACGAAATCTATTTTAGTATTTAGCCCTTTTAAAATTTCTTTTCTTACTTGTTCGGAATTTGATTTTGGTTTAATTCCCAATGCCTCGTTTACAAAATCAACAATTCGCTGCAATACTGACTTTCCAGGCAAAGCTTTATCTACCAAGTCGGAGAACTCCTTATTACTGAATATTTCGGCAATAAATTCTTTTGGGTTAAGCAACCCGTATAATTTCTGATCCTTTGTTACGCCAAAATCGGTATTTTTAGCCCCATCAAAATATTTGTCGGCTCCCAATTTCTTCCGAATATCTTCTATTAATGATTGAATTTTATCATTAAACTTAGGGTTGTTATCAATTTCGTTTATTGATATAATATGGTATAATTCATGTACAACCACGCTGGCTAAGTCTTTTGCATCTTTAACTTCAGACAAAAGAACTGTCCAATCTCCTGTATGATGCGCTTCCCCCCTTCCAACACTAAACATTTTACTAAACTTTATCTCTGGATTACTCCTTAAATAAGGTATTAGGCTGTTTATTTGCTCATTCAGAAAGTCATCACCAACGATTTGCCCAAGTCGTTCAACTATCTCTATGGTTTCCTTTGAGCCGTCAAACAGTTCTTCAATTTCAACTGGTGTTGTGCTGGAAGAGTACCCAAGAGGGCCGCTATTTAATATATTTGAGAGTCTATCGGCAAGTTCTTTCTTTGTTTTTTTCTTCTTAGGCGCTGTCGATTTTTCTTCTCTTGAAATATTTGGCGATTTTGATTTTAGTTGCTCAATACGCGCAGCCATTGCCTGCATCTCCGGATCAGCTAACGGGTCTTCATTCTGCGCTATCATTTGCCTAGATAACCGGTCATAACTGGCTTGTAAAGCAATCGATGCTTCATTGGGTTGTGCTTCATCGCTGACCTCTACTATTTCCGTTCGATTCTCCGTAGGCTGACCCGTCAATGTTTCTCCAGAAACGGGTTGCGCCGCCTGCATTTGATCTGCGGTAATTCTTACTTTTTTTGTTTTTTGCCCCTTTTCTTCTTTAGAAGGCTTTAATTCAGAACTATATTTAGGCCGAACCGTTAACACTAATCTATTATTAACGAAATCTTTTTTAACTACTATAAAATCAGTGTCCGAGTTAATAATAAACTCTTTTTCAACCCCGCCGACATAAAATCCATTTATATAATCTCCTTTATTTAACTCGTATTTTATTAAAGGGAATTCTGTATTATTGCTCCAGTCTTCACTAATTGAAGTTGATACCAATCCCTTGTCTGTAATAGTATCCCCTACGCTATATCCGTATAAAAAATTATCACCTAAATCGAATAATGTTCTATATAATGTAGTTTTTTTATTTGGGTAAAATTCGGTATTGTCTAATACTTCTCTCATTTTCCTATACTCTTCTAAATTAATATCCGAAATCAGAGAGGATTTCCCTTCTTTTTCAATGCTTTCTTTTGTAACTTCTGCCCCCTTTCTAAGTATATTATTTATATATTTAAAATCGTTTGCAACATAACCGGAAAAGTTTTTAACTACTTCGTCTACATTACCATTATATGAACTGATTATATTTTTAACTACTTCTAATTCTTCTTTGTCAAGTCCGCTATTCCCATTAAGTATCTCTTGTTTTATTTGTTTTGTTAACGTCCCCTCTTTTGCCAGATAGTCTTGTCTTCTCTTTTCTACTTCTTCAATGGGGGCGGCATTATCCACCCCCTGTTGAATTTCACTTACATTTTTTTGCCTACCGCTTTCTTGACCGCTTTCACGGCTTTGCTGGCTTGCTTCACTTCCTTCACGGCTTTCACCGCTTTCTTTACTGCTGTCTTTTTCATTTTGATTTAATTTTTGAATAATGGGAAATACTTCGTTAGCTGTTTGGACTAACGTATCTGTGAACTGACTTTTAATAGCTTCGCTTACGTCTCCTTCTAATGGATTTCCGTCTTGGTCAATATTGTTTGCCTGCTGATAAACTTCTTGCAAGAATTGACGAGGATTAGATTTCGCCACCTCTGCATAAACATCAGGTATCAATTGTTCATCTGCCATTTCACCCACCAATGTTTCGGCTTCTGACAACTGAGATTCTTCTTGTGGGGTGATTACTTCTGTCTCAGTCACTAATTCGTCTCCTTGTGGGGTAGCAGACACCACTTCAGTCTCTAGTTCAGTTTCTTCCGGCATCAGTATAGACCGCTGAATTTCTTCAGCATCTTTTATTTTACTTTCCCACATTTCCCTAGTTACTCCGTCTGATTTCTTCGCTTTGTCTTTGTAATATTTAACTTTTGTTTCCTCTAACGCATAATCCAATTTTTTAGCAGGAGAAAGTTTAACGCCGTTTACATTCTCTTCGGGTGTATTTTCAATGCTTTCCTTATGAGTTTGAAGCATTTGAATTGCGCCGTTATAATCGAGCTGTTCAATATAGCCTTTATCTAATGAATTTTGCAGCGACTCCTTGTATGAGTCAAAATTTATTGCTGCCGAATGAAGTGTTTTTGTTGTAAAATCTTTTTGTAATGACGCGCCGCCAGCTCCCAAAACTGATGGGATAAGCATAGAAGCAGAAGTAGCCTTAAATGTGTCCCAAAGTTCTTTACTAAGATTCCTGTCTTTAGCGCTTTCCGGGTCAAATATTGACTCAGTAACAAAGTCTGCATATTGTGTGCCTATTTCCTCTAAATTTTCCTGAGCTAAAGTATTTGTTGCACTCTTAAAAAACTTTTGAATAAACGGCTTGGCCTTGGTCGCCAATTCGGCGGGGTCTCCGCCTTTTTTAATAAGTGAAATTAAATTGTTAGACAGTTGCCCCTTTAATCCAGCAAAGGCCTTATCTGCTATTCTTACATCTGGCAATAATAATTCAAAAGCCGACGACGAAATGCCGTCTATCGTTGCTATTAATGCCGCAGCGTCAGAATCCCCCGTTTTCTGCAAATGTTCTTCATAGGCAGGCCCATAAGATTGTAAAAATGTAGATATAGCCGTTCCTCCAAAATCTGCTACATTACGCGCTTGACTAGTATTTAACACCACCCCGGTAGTTCCTGCCAGTCCCCGAACGCCCGCACCAACCCCTTTAGTTAAAAGAACTTGAGGAATAAATTGACCCAATCCCCTAAACATGTCGGTAGTGAATTTTCCTCTTTCAGATGGCAGCACATCACTATATTCCCCCTTTGCATCAGGAACTTTTTGAGCGCCCACATTTGGTGCCAATTCTTTCGATCTCTGATATGTTTGAGCCGGACTTTCTGTCCAGCTATTTATTGTGCTATTGATTCCTTCTAGAGGCTGCATTATACCCCTTTGAATATCATCAATCCACCCCGCTTTGGGAATAGCATCATACCCCCCCAATTTTTCATCAAAAACTAAAGAGTTTACAATCTCCTTATTCTCTATCCCGGTTTCTTTTGCCGCTGCTCTTATTAAAACTTCAGGGAACTCGTTCATGTTCTTATACCCCTTTTCCTTCATCCACTCCCCTATTTTTGCTGCTGCTTCAGCTTTTTTTTGCCCAAAGGTGGTATAGTCAAAATTTGTTTCGGTACCTATCAATGCGGGATCGTAAGCACCACCCCTATATCGGGTAGTGTTTTCTATTTGCTGACCTATGCGAGATATGTTTGCAAAATCAGTGTCGGCAACTTTTTTTAATTGAGAAATTCCTTGAACAACATTTTTAAAAAGTATAGGATCAGATTTTTCGACCGCTGTTAGCCCTAATTTGAATTGATTTAACTTAATAGCATCATTTTGAGGGTCATTTACCGACTCTCCTATCTGGCTATCAATAATTTTAGAGGTAACGGCTTGATTAATGTCATTCCCCAATTGGTTAAGAGTAGGACTAATCCCTTGTCGAGATATGTTATAGTACAGCCTGCCGTTAAGATCATTTAAAACCTCCTGCGTTTGGGCCAAACTATTATCTCTTGCTTTTTGACCCAAATAATTCCTCTGCTCTACCGTTTGTAGTTTTTTAATCTGCGAGATTGCGTTTGAAATACTATTATTATCGTTGTAATCGACAGAAGGTAGAGCGCTTCTTAATTCGTTTATATATTCTGTTACCTGCCCCCCTTCCTCTTTAGTTGGAGAAGACAATGATTGAATTGAGGTGTTTATTTTATTGTCCAAAAAATCAATGGCAACCTTCTCCGCATTTGCAGAATTGACCCTGTTTTTCTGATTTATTTTAGTTACAGCCTCGTTTAATGTAGATGCGGATTGAATATCGGATTCCGCCAATTCGGGAACTTCTTTATTGACAATCTGACGAAGAACTTCTTTGCCGTACCCAGTACTGTTTAGATTGGAGAGGTCTTGTGTTTTAACATCGCCGTAGTATACCTTTGCTAAGACAGACTGGACTTCTTTTTGCGCTCTCGGTATGTTTGCCGGAATAGCATATTCTTTCTTTCGGTAATCTCCAAATGAAAAAACACCTTTTGCCACTTCTTCCGGAGTGGCTCTATTTGAGTAAAAATCAGTGGCGGCACTAATCGCCCCTTCTACCAAACTTGATTGTGATTGGGATTCTTCTTGCAAATCTATGCCACCACCCGCGGATAGTGTAGAGGACGTAGGTGTAGCAGTTTCTTTTTTTTTTATCTCTACCCCTAACAGAAAGGGATCTGCATTACTTTGCAGCGCCTCTGTTTTTTTTATTACAGTTGTATTTTTTTTATCCCTCGTATCCATTCCCAACAAAAATGGGTCTGCGGATGGATTTGTTTCTTTAATTGACTTTCCCATTAATCTTCAATAATTGTTTCTGATTCAGAAAAAACAGGTTCTTCTTTACCGCTACCCAGCTTATTACTTAATGCTCTTGCCATTTGAAAAGCAGTTTCAAAATTAGCTGTTCCATTTTCCCCCACTAACTCCATGTCTATAACCCCTTCGTTTATTAATCTTCTAACGTAGGAGTTATAGTCCCCAGAACCACCGGCCCCTTTGTAGGAATTATATTTATCCACTAAAAAATCTTTGTTAATATCCGACCCATCTAACCCTTTATATTTAGTTTGATAGTAAAGAAGTTTACCATCTCTCCCTCCTTTTTTGGGTCTCAATTCTATCGGTTTGCCGTCCGGATTTAACCCTGCTATATTTTTATACCCTGCTGGTATATCTCCAATCATAACTATATCGGTCTTTAACCCGTCTACCCGAGGCGTTTCTTTTACATTTTTAACTAAGCCGCCCCAAATGTTTTTTACTTTCTTTTCGTCATTAGTTAAGTCTGCCAATTTTTTTCTCTGTATATCTACATAAGCCTTTGCTCTCATTTGATTCGCCGCCGCGTTCGCTGCCGAAATTCTATTTCTTTCTTGCCCCAACATGAAACTAGCCCTGTCTTTGTCAAATTCCGTTTGCACACTTCCGAATGGCTTTTGACGAGTCAATGTGTACTTAGCTGCAAAATCCGGTAGCCTTTCTTTTATCATGGCTTTACCGGTCTGCGGGTTTACGGTAAATTCAATTTCTGAAACATACCCATTATCACCAGGCTTTAATCCTCTTGTGGCATTGTATTCCATGATTCTATTATTCATAGCGGTCATGTTTTCCACGAAATCTTTAGGAGGTAGCGAGGTTATAGAGTTCATCAATTGCTCTTGATCGTAAGCCTTGTTTGCATCATTCAAGAAATTATCCTGATTCGCTGCTAATGTTTTGTCGTAATCAAATACGGTTCTTTTCCCTTTTATTAACGGGTCTTTAGGGTCGGTGAATTGTTCGGTTATATTTTGCGCGGTACTCAAAATACTCCCTTGTATATCCAAATCCTGCGCTTGCTGGAAAGGGGTAAGATCGGAAAAGAAACCGCTCCCAAGAACTTTGTCTAAGTTTCCCTTTCTAGCAGTTTGTTTTCTCGGCAATGTTTCCTTTGAAAGAGCGGCATTTTCCGTATCGAAAAATAATTTTCTTGCCTGAGCTTGTGTTACGCGGTCTTGAACATCGCGTAATGCTTTAGTATAATTTCTTTGTGCATCAATATCATTGACTCCCTTTCTCATTCTTTCTTCCCATGCTTGATCCAAAGCGTCTAGCCCTTCTTTTACAAATGGGGTGTCTTGCTCAAGTAAGTCCCCTACTTTAATATCGCCACTATCCAAAGCAGATAAAAGTTGATCTCTTTCCTTTAATTTCTGCTCATACAATGTTTTGTTTTGTTGCAAATTATTCATTAAGAGCAATTCTCCTGTTCGGTTAATTACACCTAAATCATTCTCTGCTCCAACTGGAATTTGAGGATTTCCCCCAAACCCTAATCCTGCATCCCCTTGATAATTTGTTACTGATACTGCCATTTTACATCGGTGCGTTTATTCCTCTTCCATATTGATAATTTTTCATAGCATCCGCCCATTGATTTTGAACTGGAATGGTTTCAGCCTCAAACCCCGTTACGAAATCAGAAACCCCGTTAGGATTATAATCGGCTTCATAAGTGGTGGTTGCCGTTACGGGCCTTCCTGCGCTCGTTACTGGTTGATTTAATTGAAGAGACCTGTCATACCTATTTTGGTTCTGCATTTGTCCAGCAAACTGCATCCCTGCGCTTGCGGCTGTTCCTATTCCATTCCATATATTATTTTGCGCCTGCTGTCTGGATGCTGCCGTAGCTTGCGCCCTGTCAGCCCAAGACCTCCATTCGTTAAATTCAAATGCCTTATCTTGCTGTTCAACCATATTGGCTCTGGCCCGGCTGAGATTGTTTATTTGATTAAGTCTCATTTGGTCATTTAGAAGAGCGAGTCGCTGCCTACCTTCTTCGTTTGCTCCAAATAAAGATCCGACATTATTCACAGAACCTCCCCCACGGAGAATTGCCCCCAATGAAGAAGCAAATTGTTGATTATTCAAATTGCCGTATGCCGATTCTGCTTCTGGGGATAGTCCGCCAATGTTTCCTTCGGCGAAATCAAGTTCTTGTTGCACAAGAGGGTTAATCGCGTACTTTGGACGCGTTCTCGCCAACTCTTCGGCCTCTTGTTTCGCCTTCTTATTATTCACGGCGTTAGTGATTATTTGAGCTACTCCCGCTCCGGCCTGTATTATGGGTGCAATTGCTACTGGCATTTTATCAATATTTTATTGGAATATCCTGTATGTTTTTCATAAATATCAGGTCAATCGGATTTAATACCCCCATGAGTTTATTCCTTTCATCAATTCGCTTATAGTTTGCTGCCATCTTTTCTGTTTGTGAAAAGGACATATTGTATTCTTTTCTACCGTTGTCAAGTTCCGCATACATTAGTGGGGCGGCTATTTTTGGAACCAAGGTTTCCGACCCAACGCTTTGCCCGGTGGTCTGATAAGACACTAACAAATAATCGGGTATTTCTTTTTTTGCAACTGACTTCCATTTACGGGATGGCTTATAGTAAATTTTAGTATTGCACTCAGAAACTTTTATATCCCCCAAATGATCATCATTTATGTCGGGAGAGAATTGATTACATTTTAGCCTCTTATTGCAGCAGTTATAGTTCACATAATATCCGCAACAATCGTAAAAACTTTTTTCATTTCCCTCTGATTCTATTGGGCATCCGCACTCTTTTGTCTCTAACTTACAAATCTTTTTTTGAGTTTTTATGTACTCAATTGTATAATCAGAAAAAGGTGCCGATCCTATTGAATAATCATTGTTATAATCGTTGTTGAAATCACCTCCGTCTCCTGTAAGTGAATTGTATTTTTTTGTTGGCGTTTCTTTCCATTCGATAATATCACCGTTAGCACAGTACTTAATCCACGTTTTTTCGTAGTAATTTACGTTGTTTATGGTG